>ERZ1740067.317-NODE-317-length-40046-cov-6.816084_pt1 | contig 40046 bp, 32 predicted proteins | sample MGYA00581736_ERZ1740067 | MGnify/ENA primary metagenome ERZ1740067 (study PRJEB43018, sample SAMN04849236) | marine metagenome | isolation source: floating plastic debris | place: Pacific Ocean | collected 2008-08-27 | study: EMG produced TPA metagenomics assembly... | reverse complement strand
TCTGCAGCCAGGCATTGCCCATATCGCCATCGACCTCGTTCGCCATGACGAGTTCTTTGTCGACAACAGCCCCGATTGTGGCAGTCAGACAGTTCAGGATGAACGATGTCGCATAGCGTTTGTCGGTGGTGATAATCAGCTGATTGCCTTCGGCGCGGATCGTCTCAGCGGCGTTCTCAGGCGTGAAGCCAAACTGGGTCAGGATAAACGCAGGCGTCTTATCAAGAATAACAGCACGCTGAAGCGAAAACGCGGCATCCTCAGCCCGTACTGGGTTGCCGGAGTGAAATGTCACACCTTCCCGCATGGTGAAGGTGATAGTCATTCGGTCGTCGGACACGTCCCAGCTTTCGGCCAGATCAGGCTGATAGCCCGCGGCCAGATCGTTGGGGTCCAGGTTGACGAGGCGGCTATAGACGTTGCGGCTGATGTCGGAGCCCGCAAATTCAAAGCTCTCCGCTGGATCAACGGTTGTCACGTCATCGATGCGGTGTGCAATCACCAGCATGTTGGGCGGCGTTTCGGCCATGGCCGAGAAGGAGGTCACGCTGACCGCAAGGCCAATCGCGGCTCCTGTGAGCAGCTTTGCAAAAGTATTCATTTGGATTTTCCTCTCTGAATTAATGTCTTTGTCTGCATCGCCCGGGTTATTGCCCCCAGGTTTTCTCAAGCACTCTAAGCCAGTTTTCGTGGCAGAGCTTCCTCATCAGGACATCGTCGTAGCCGTGCTGTCGCATAGCTGCGCGTAATTTGGGCAGGCCAGCGCAAGTTGTCAGATCATTGGGCACAACCGCGCCATCATAATCAGAGCCGAACCCCACACGGTCCTCGCCGAGCGTGTTGATCAAATGATCAAGGTGGCGGATCATCTGCTCAAGCGGGACGTCAGGCAGCATCTTACCGTCACTGCGCAGGAAGGCTACGGCGAAGTTCAACCCAACCATACCATCGCTTTCCGCAATCGCGTCCAGCTGTTTGTCGGTGAGGTTGCGCGAATGCGGGCATATTGCATGTGTGTTGGAATGGGTTGCAACCAGTGGTTTGCTTGAATGACGGGCAACGTCCCAGAAACCGGCCTCATTCAGATGCGACAGGTCGATCATAATGCCCAGATCGTTGCAGCGCTTGACCAGACGCAACCCATGATCGGTCAGGCCCGTGCCGATATCGGGCGTGCTGGGATAGCGAAACGGGACGCCATGCCCGAAGATGGTGGAGCGGCTCCAAACCGGCCCGATAGAACGCAGACCCGCCTGGAAGAGCACTTCAAGCGTGTTCAGATCAGCGTCAATCGCCTCCGCCCCTTCGATATGAAAGATCGCAGCGATCCTGCCTGCGTCGAGGGTCGCGCGCAGGTCTGCGACGCTTCGGCAAACGGTCAGGGCGCCGCATTTTTCCAGCTCGAACAGGATCGCGGCTTGCGACATGACAACAGCGAACGCATCTTCCCAGTCAATGGGTTCCGGCAACGGCAGATCATAGGTGTCCTTTGTCATCTCTTCGAACTTGACATCAACATCCATCGGCGATGGCACGTAAACGGCAAAAAAGCCGCCACCAAAGCCGCCTTCTTTTGCGGACGCGGCATCAATCGCGCCGTCTCGGCCCGTTATGAAACTGTCGACAGCCGACACTCCACCAGCTTGAAAGAGCTTGAGAAGAACATCGTTATGTCCGTCAAAAATCGCAGGTTGGGTCAAAAGTCCCAAGATCACATCGCTTTCGAGAATGGCAATATCGATAGGTTACGCCAGAATTTCTCATGTGCCATACGTATTTCCATGATATTAAGTCATAGATTTATGAGGCTTTTGCAGGAGCAGTAATGTCAGGTCGCACATGGCACAGCTTGCCGGAATACGAAGCCCTGCGCGCGTTGATGGAAAGCGGCACCACCTCAAAGGCTGCGCTTAGGCTTGGCCTGTCACAATCCGCGATCAGCCGTTCTATCGCCAGTCTTGAGGCCCGGCTTGGCCGCATCTTGTTTGAGCGCGAAGGCGGTCGGTTGCGCCCGACGTCCGATGCGACACAGCTGAACAAGCGGCTCGATCCGCTTTTTGAAGCGCTGGACCGGATTGACGGGCCGACCGAACCCGCACGCGAAACCCTAAGGCTGATCGCGCCACCAACACTCGCGCATCGCTACCTTGTGAGCCATATCGCGACCTTCCTCACTTCAAATCCGAACTTCTTTGTCAGTCTCGAAGTGGCGTCGTCCGAGGACGTGATCAAAGGTATTCAGGAAGAGCGGTTCGACCTTGGGCTGACTGGGGTTGAACTGACCCGCGAGGGCGTGAAGCTGATGCCGTTCCGACTGTCAGCAGCAGTATGCGCGGTGCCTAAAGATCACCCTCTTGCGCAGCTTGAAACAGTCCGTCCGGAAGAACTGCACGACCAACCTTTGATCGCTTTGACGCATCGCCATTCGCGCCGCGCACAGCTGGAAAAGGTTCTGATAAACAGTCGAAGCGCACCCCGGATCGTCGCCGAGGCCTCAACATCTTTTGCCGCTGTTGACCTTGTGCGCGAAGGCTTGGGCGTCACAGTTGTGAACCCTTTCCCTGTGGCGCAGTATCGCTCTTCGGACGTGACATTCAGGTCGTTTGTGTCGCCGATCGAATACCGGACATACTTCCTGACCACTGATCATCAACCGACCCCCGCAATCGCAAGAGCGTTCATGCGCCATTTGCGTATACATACGATCAGAACGCCGTTCACACAAAAAGCCTAGGCCATGGCGCTGGGCGTTATCCTGCTAGTTGGAATCGGTATTTCATTTCGTTCGGAGACGGGGATTGAGCAGGTGCCGAACTACATCTGATGCCGCGACTGAGCCCGAGCCAACGACCACGCAAATGCTAAAGCACTTTTGCGGTCACAACGACTTCGATGAGGCAACCATCGTAGAGGTCGACGCCGACGCAGGCACGTTGGGGCCAGTTCTCCGGTGGCCCAATCCATTCGATCCAGACCTTATCCATCTCAGGCTTCTGTGTGATATCGCTTAGATAAACTGTTGCTTGCAGCAGGCCAGATTTTCCGCTGCCAGCTTTCCCGAGGACGCTTTCAAGCTCATCAAGTGTATTTGCCGTCTGTTCAAGAATTCCTTTTGCGCATCGCGGGTCAGTCGCAACGGCGTAGACAAGTCCGTCTGACACAACCGCTTCGCAACGACCCAAACCCTCATATGGAAATCTCTTTGTGATCACCGTCACCGCTCCTGTATGTTCCAACTTCCGCATCACGCACTAGTGCCCCATCCTTGTCTTTTCGACAGAGCGTTCAAGTGGCAACCAAAAGCGACACCATCCCCTACAGACAGGTCATCAACCCTCGATGCCCTTCGGCGTTGGTTTCTGACAACCGCACAAACCGATAGCCCGCGCCGTGTACCGTAGCGATCAGGTCGGCCCCGTTCGAGACAGCGCTGAGCTTGCGCTACAGCCGCGCGTCGATGTCGCCAACGGCGTGCAACAGCGCGAATTCCATGTGGGTGAGTTTCAGATCAGTGCCGTCCTGATGGCGGCTTGCCCTGTGCGCTACGAAGTCCAGCTCAAGATCGCCAAGGCGGATCTTGCCGGGTGCTGCGATCTTGTGCGTGGTTTCTAGACCGTCCTCATCGACGATCAAGATGCGCTCTTGTATGAAGAACCCGGCGCTCGCAGTTTATATCCTCAAGACGTTACGCAGGCGTGCATGTTCCCGCAAACGGGATGCACCAGCGCAACGCGAAAACAGTTGGGAAGACTATTCCGCCGGGGCAGAACGCAAAGGCGCACTGATCAGTGAACTGCGCGAAGCTCTGGGATACAGCGGCATTATTCGCAACTTCAAGAACTAAGTGCTTCGCCAAGAGCCAACGGTTGCGGACGCCTTTCTGGATGTTCCGCTGACCGAGGTTGAGACGGCAGCGATGGCGATGATTATCGCAACCGTTGGCCGTGTGGCTGCCCGCCTTGAGGCGAAGCTGGACCTGCTGATTGTCAACAAATTCGGCAAGCAAGAGGCGGGTGGCGGTCGCTTCCGTTACGTGATCTCGACCGCGTTGAGCCTGGAAATGCCCGTTCTTGTCGGCCTGAATGCTGCCAATCATGAGGCGTTTGTGGCCTTCACTGGCGATCTTGCGGCGCGCCTTGATCCAGAGGCAAAAGCGTTATTCGACTGGATGAGTATGCATTTGCAAGCGCCTGATTTTGTCTTTTGACCGCTCAAAGGCGCCGTTTGATCAAGACAGCACAAAGGGTCGTCTTGATCAACAACACTGGCAAGCACCCGATGCGCCGTACCCTGCGCGTCTGCCAAATACCGCGCCGGATGTGAGGCCTGAGCCGCCCGGGTAGCCGTTGAAAAAGACCCCGCCAACGATCTCTCCACAGGCAAAAAGGCCCTCGATCGGGGTGTCCGCCTTGGACAAAACCGCGCCGCGATCATCCACTTTCAAACCGCCATAGGTGAAGGTGATGCCACCCGTGACGGGGTAGGCGCGGAACGGTCCCTGATCAAGCGTTTGCGCCCAGTTCGATTTTTCCGGTGACAGGCCTGATGTCCCTTTGCCGTCCAGCACCGTGGGGTCGAAAGCCACGTCCGTGTTCACGGCAGCGTTAAAGGCGGACAGCGTGTTCATTGCCGCCGCCTGATCCACACCGTCCAGCTGCCTTACAAGAGCGTCGAGGGTATCGGCCGCAACAAAATGCGCATCGTGGAAGTGATATTCGGCATAAAGAAGATCAAAAACTTTCGCGTCGAATATCTGCCAGGCAAGGTGGTTTGGCTGTTCCATGATCGCGGCGCCGAACTGGGCGTAGGTGTAATTGCGAAAGTTGATACCCTCATCAACGAAACGTGCGCCCTTGGCATTCAACATCACGCCAAGGAAGTAGCAGATCTTGCGGTAGTTTTTGCGCTCTGATGGGGGCAGATCGAGGTTGCCGTACTCTGCCATGTGAAGGTCCATCGGTGTTGCGTGGCAGCCACCGTAAAAGCCATACTCCTGCGCGCCCAGTGCTTGCGCCATCGTGAGCCCGTCGCCGGTATTGTGCGGCGTGCCGCGCACTTTGGCCTTGTTCCAATCCGGGCCGATATGCTTTTGACGCAACGCGGCGTTGGCCTCAAAGCCGCCACAGGCAAGGACAACCGCATCCGCCACGAGCCGCTCGCCGCTGCTGGTCACAACGCCTGTCACGCGCCCGTCTTGCGCGGTCAGATCGGTGACGGCTGTTTCATATCTGATCTTACCGCCCAGTCGTGTGAACGCGGCCAGTTCCTGATCAAACAAACCGACGCCTTCGTTCTCAGCAGCAAGGGTCAACCCGCCCCAGAACACATGGCGACCGTCTTTTTCAAAGCTCTGACGGGAGTAGATCGGCTCGAACTTCACATCGTGGGAGGCAAGCCACTTCACCGCGTCGTAGCTTTGTGCAATTAGGGTTTCCTGTTCGGCGCTGAGGGCGCGGCCATCGTTGAAGCCCAACAGATCCGCCCCGAATTTCGCTGTCGTGTAGTTTCCGAAATCTGTCTTTTGAAGAAGGGGGTCCTCGGGGTTCTTGAGCAGTGGCAACAGATCGTCACCGCTATCGTAGGCAAACCGCATCGCCCCTGCCGTGTATTTGGTGTTGCCACCGGCCAGCGCCTTATCTGCCTTTTCAAGCATCAGGACAGATGCCCCCTTTTCAAGAGCTGCAATACCGGCGGAAAGCGCGGCATTTCCAGAGCCAGCGATGATGACGTGGGTCATGGTCTTTCGGTCCAAACGTTTGGGTTGATCATATGAATGGGATCGCCCGCGGCGTAGGCGTTGATCTGGTCGAAAATGTCCAAGAATTGCAGATCAAACTCATCTTCTGTGACGTAGCCGATATGGGGCGTGGCCAGCACGTTCGGGGCAGTCAAAAGCGGGTGGGTTTTGTCGGTGAGCGGTTCATCGTCAAAGACATCGACGGCGGCAAAGATACGTCGTTGAGCGACCTCTGCCTCAAGTGCGTCTTGCGCGACAAGACCGGCGCGGGATGTGTTCACGAAAAGGCTGCGCGGCGGCATGGCGGCCAAATCTGTAGCAGTGATGACCCCGCGGGTTTCCGGTTTCAGGCGGACGTGGATGCTGACGATATCGGATGTCGCGAAGAAGGCTTCGCGCGAGTGGGCGACTGTTTCACCGTTCGCCTTTGCGCGCGCGCGGCCTTCCTTGGACGCCCACCACTGGACATCAAGACCCATCGCCTTTGCGTATGTCGCAACAGCGCCCGCGATCCGGCCATAGCCGTAAAGCCCCAGCGTGCGGCCGCGCAAGGTGCGTCCGACGCCGCTTTGCCATGTGCCGGATTTCAGCGACGCCGCCTGCTCGGGGATCTGGCGAAAGCTGGCAAGGATCAAGGCAAGCGTCAGTTCGGCTGCGGCATAGGACGGGGTGCCCGCGTGCATGTTCGAGCATAAAAGTACGTTGTTCGCTGTGCAGGCCACAACGTCGATATGCGGATAGACGCTGCGCTGGGAAATCAGCTTGAGATGGGGCAGGCGGCTAAGAAGTGCGTCGCCGATTTCGGTGCGTTCGCGGAAAAGGACAAGGGCGTCGGCCTCTTGCACGCGGCGCGCCAGCGTGGACGGATCGGGCTCGTGATCGGTCCAGACCGTCACGTCATGGCCGTTGAGCTTTTCAAAGCATGGCAGGCCGCGCAGGGTGTCGAACCAGTCATCCAGAATGTGAACTTTCATCGGCTTTCGACACCTGCCTGCGGGATGGGGGAGCGGGGTGTCGGGATAAAGACAACCTCATCAAGCGATCTGATCGCGGTGAGGACCTTCTGGCGTTCCGCAAGGAGGTGGTTGAATTGCGCATCGCATCCGGCGATGGGAACCGGGTAGCCCGAAATCTCGGACTGGAGCAGCTTGCGGGCGACGCCCAACTCTGCCCGCGCGGCGAGGATACAGTCTTTGAATGTGTCGGTCATATTTTACCTCATCCAGAAATGTATACCGTTGTATACCAAAATGTCCGATCGTCAATTCCCTTTCCAAACGAAGCATGGAATGAAAACCTTGCCTGCTGCGATTTTGCGAGCGGTTCGGACAAGACCCGCCGATTTCACAATGAAACCTGCATCTGTCATATCGTAGTCCACGATCACATCAATGGTGCCAGAGGCATGTTCCAGCACGACCTTTGCAGGCGTTTCGCGGGGCAAGTGCCCGATCCCATCCGCAACGGTTCCGGGTGCCAGAACGCAGGATGCCAGACATTGCGCGCCGGTGACGGCCATCGTGGGATGTGTGCTCCACGGCATGAAGTACCGCGCAGCGATGGTGCCGCTTCCCGTTGCTGGGGCGATGATCGCGAATTTCGGAATGACAGATGCCGCTAAATCGCCCAGGCCCATCAGCGCGCCAGCCTTGCGCCGAACGATCTCCATCCGGGCAAAGAACGCGGTGTTTTCATCCAGATCAGATGCGCTTTCATATCCGGTCAGGCCGAAGCTGTCCGCGCGTGCGATCACCATGGGCATGGCCACGTCCATGCAGGTCACTTGGATGCCGTCGATCCTATCAATGAGATTTCCCGTCGGGAGCAAGGCGCCCGTTGCGCTGCCGACGGTTTCCATGAATTGCAACGCGACAGGTGCTGCACGTCCCGGAACGCCGTCGATTTGGGTGGTCCCGTCATAGCGCACCATGCCATTTGGCGTCTGCACCACGGCGCCAACTTTCGCGCCGGTATTGACCGCATGGATGTTGACGACGGTTTCACCTTCCTCCGCTGCGACAAGCCCCATTTCGATAGCCGCAGGGCCAACGCCGGACAGGATGTTGCCGCAGGTGGGTTTGAAATCGACAAGCTGATCCTCGACGCTGACCTGTGCAAAGAAATAATCGACATCGGCCCACGGGTCTTTGGACTTTGACAGCATTGCAACTTTGGTTGTGACAGCCGCCCCGCCGCCGACGCCGTCGATGTTGAGCCTGTGCCCTGAGCCGACAATTGCGATCAGAACCTTGGCAAGTGTCTCAAGATCCTCGGGCAGATCGGCGCGGTTCATATACGGCCCGCGAGAGGTGCCTCCGCGCATGAACAGATACGGGATTGCCGTCTGCGTCATGTGAAGGGCCATGGCAGATCAGTGTAGCTTTGCAGCAGACCCGGCGGGAAGTCGCGATTCAAAAGCCAGGCCATCGCGCACATAAAGGCAATGCCGCCCGCGGTATAGAGCACGGCAAATGTTGTACTGATACTTGCGCGGAACTTCATAAACGAGAAAAGAAAGAGCGCCAGAGCCAGGATGAAACCAAGCAGCGATGTCAGGATCAGCAGGGCCGCAAACCACTTCAGCGTGGGCCACAGCCCATGCGTGGCTTGTGCATCATCGCCGTGCCGCTCGCGGTCCGCAAAGATCGTATCCGTCTCGGGTTTCAGCATCATGCGGATGATCAGCACGGTGCAGCCCACAAGGCAGACACCCGCCACAAACATCGGGAAGGTGCGGTCGCGGCTGAACGATGGGATGGATGCGGCGTCATAGAACGCATAGGCGATGTAGCCCGTGACAATGAGCAGGAAGATGAGCGGTGCGCGTTTGGAACCCGATTGCACATCACCTTCCGCCAGAATGTTCTTGGCTTGCCGAAGCCCGACCACAACCGAAACTACGGTGATGATGAGCAGTACGATGACAATCGGCGTGAAGATGTAGTCCAGCCCTTCATCAAACCCTTTGCGGAACCTTGATTGCGCGATTTGCAGGGCTTGGTTGGCATAGGTCTCGGCCGGGTTCGACAATACGAAGCCGATCAAAAATGCAGGACGAGACCAATCAAAACGGCGCATCATGATGCCAAGAAATCCGATCCCGAGCAGTGCTACGAGATCCATCAGGTTCTGGCCGGATTGGAACGCTGCAAAACTAATGATCATAAACAAAAAGGGGGCCAGAAGGGCAAAACGGATCGTTGTCAGTTTTGCGATCCCGCCGGAGGCCGCGATACAAATCAGCGTGCCCACAACATTGGCCAGGGCCAGCAGCCAGACGATAGAATAGGTGATATCGAGGTTGTTCTTGAGCATCGCCGGACCGACCTCAATCTGGCCGGACCCCAGCAGGGTAATCGCACCGATAAAGATGGCCATTGAGCCAGAGCCAGGGATGCCGAAAAGCAGCGTCGGCACCAGCCCACCACCTTCCTTCGCGTTGTTCGAGCTTTCCGGCCCGATCACACCACGCACTTCGCCGTTGCCGAAGTTTGATTTGTCTTTGGTGGTTTGGACCGAGTGGCCATATGCGATCCAGTCTACGACCGATCCACCAAGTCCGGGGATCACGCCGACAATCACGCCGATGATTGAACAGCGGACCGACAGCCAAATGTTGGCAAACCAGTCCTTCACGCCATCAAGCCATCCTCCGCCCAGCGATTGTTCCTTGGCGATTGCGCGGTCTTGGCGCAGAAGCGAAATGATCTCGGGGATTGCGAAGATGCCAAGGCCGACGATGACAAGTTTCAGACCGTCCGTGAGGTAGGGAAAGTCATACGAAGACATGCGCAGGTCGCCCGACGACGCGCCTTCGCCAATCGTGCCGATCAACATGCCAAGCCCGGCGGCGACCAGACCCTTGATCGCGACACGTCCGGCAAGAATGCCCACCATTGACAGGCCGAAGATCGTGATCATCAGCAGTTCTGGTGTGCTATACTCCAACACGATTGGGCGGGCGACGAGGATGAAACCGGTGAGAAAGCTGGCTCCGACCAGCCCTCCGAAAAGCGAGGATGCAAACGCCGCAGAGAGCGCCCGCGCGGCTTGCCCGTTCTTCGCCATCGGGAAGCCGTCCAGCACTGTCGCTTGCGACGCCGACGACCCGGGTATGCCCATCAGAACGGATGCAAATGTGTCAGAAGTGGGCACGACTGCGACCATGCCGACCATCAGGGCCAGACCCAAAATTGGGTCCATGCCGAACATGAACGGCAAGAGCAGGGAAAGCCCGGCGATACCGCCCAAACCGGGGAAAACGCCGATGCACAAGCCCATCACAACGCCAAGCACAAGATAGCCCAGCACGATCGGTTGCAAAATCAGTCCCCACGCATCGCCCAATGCGGGCAGTGCTTCCATGATGACGTTCATGGCGTAGTCCCTCTGTATTGCTTAGGAAGACGCCCCTGCGACGGTGCGGGGGCGCCCCAAAAGCAATACTCAGTTCAACGAGACGCCATATTTCTCTTGCAACCAGTTGACGACGAAGTCCTTGGCCTCAGGGGTCACGTTGGTGCCGCTGTCCAGCGCTTTCTGAGCGGCATCGCCGGTCATCTGGGGATATTTGCCCAAGCGTTTGCCAGAGATTTCGGCAAAGTCGTCACGTGCCTTGATCGCTTCGAATGCTGCTGTGTAAGTCGCGATTGCATCGCCGGAGGCTCCGTTTGGCAGGAACACCATTTTCTGAGCCGGGAAACCCGCGATGAAGAAGGCTTTCCAAGCATCCCATTGCTCGCCCGAGGTTTCGCAACCATCGGTGGCCTCGCATACCTCTTTGAAGGTCGGGATGTCGGGGAAGGTCGGATCGCGCACGATGTTACCTGCGTCGTCAAGTGCGCCCCATGTCATCATCGGAACTGCTGTGCCGGCCTCGACCAGCGGGGTCACACCAGACAGATACGAAGACGACGTCTGGTAGTCGATATTGGCTTCACCACGCTCAAACATCAGGCGGCCATCGCCGCGACCTTTGATGCCCATGACGCTTTCGACGTTCAGCCCCAGCATTTCCCAAGCCAATGTTGGCACAAGGTCCAGACGCGTGGCGCCCTGGTTGCCATAGATAAAGTCCTCGCCCTGAAGCGGGGCGGCGTTCAGTCCGTCCATCTTTGCGGCCAAATCGGGTGGCAAATACGCGACACCACCGGTCCCGGAGGCCAGAACCACATTCCAGTCAGCGTAATTGTACTTCACCCGCGGATCGCCGAGCAGGAATGGGAATTGCGTGGATCCCGATGAGCCAAAGATCAGCGTGCCGTCATCATAGAATTGCTCTTGAAAGAAGTTCGCGCCCTTTGTGGACCCTGCACCTGGCATGAATTTGACGACGACCGTTGGCTGGCCGGGCAAGGCTTCGGACAGCAAAGGCGCGTAGAAGTTTGCCCATTTGGCCGATCCGCCAGTTTCTGAGAACGGGATCACCCATTCGACGGTTTTGCCGGCCAGATCAATGCCATGCCCATCAGCCTGTGCTTGAAACGAGAAGGTCGCAGCAGCCGCAGCGACAAGGCCGCAGGCCACACGACGTGTGGTCTTGAATAAGGACATATGTTCCTCCCTAGGATACGAACGCCCCCCTCCCAGAAGGCGTAAAATCAGAATCACTGCTCTGTCCTTGAGCAGTTGATCCGCAAGTGTTGACCTGCGAACCTTGCGTGAAACTTTCGGATCTTAAAATAATGCGGATTATCGTCGTCGAAGATAATGTGGGCCTTGCCAAGGGTATCGCGTACCGGTTGGAAGACGCGGGCCACACGGTCGACATCTTGCATGACGGCGATCACGCAGCCGGTTTTCTGAAAGACGATCCCTCAGACCTGATTATTCTGGATATCAATCTTCCGGGCAAAGACGGTCTGACCTTATTGTCAGAGCTGCGCGCGCGTGGCGATCTGCGCCCGGTGATTTTGCTGACAGCACGGGCCCAGACCGAAGACCGCGTGATCGGTTTGGACGCAGGCGCTGATGACTATCTGATCAAACCGTTTGAGATGGCAGAGCTTGAAGCACGCGTTCGGGCCTTGTCACGCAGGCGTGCGGTCCCGCATCGCCAATTGCAGGACGTCGGCGCGCTGCGCTTTGATCCCACTGCAAGGCAGTTGTTTCATGGGGATGATACGATCGAGATGCCGCGCCGTGAGCTTTCGATCTTTGAGTGTCTATTGTCGGCCAATGGGAGGCTTATCTCGAAAGCCGCGTTGCTTGATTATGCGTATGGCGTCGGCGCGGATGTCGATGAAACCGTTGTTGAGGTTTACATCTCGCGCATCCGTTCTCGTCTGAAGCCGTTTGGGGTCACGATCAAAACCCAGCGCGGGCTTGGGTATCAGCTTCTGAGCGAGATCGACCGATGAAGACTCAGTCTCTCCGCGCCCGCCTGATCGTTATCATTCTGACACCGCTCTTGCTCATCTCGACCGCCGCTGCGGTCTGGCAGTTTCGAAACGCAACGGTCCGGGCCGTAGATATCTTTGACCGCGGCTTACTTTCGGCGGCGCTTGCAATCTCGCGTGATGTGGCGTTGTCGGGCGGGGACGCCCTAAGCCCGGCAACACGGCGTTTGATCAGCGGCACCTCAGGCGGGGAGCTGTTCTATCATGTCTTCGCGCCGGACGGTGTGTTTGTGACCGGCTATGCCACGCCCCCGACACCGACAACCGTGTCCAACGATCCCGAACCGCTTTACTTTAACGCCATATACCAGGGACGCGATGTACGTGTTTTGCGCTTTCTGGACGCAACCAATATCGACGGTGTCTCGGGGTTGTTCACGATATCCGTCTGGCAGGACATTCAGGTCAGAAATGCCTTTGTGCGTGATGTCGCCACGCGCGCGATCTCTGTGATCGTTCTGCTGCTTTTGTCTGTTGGTCTTGTCGTCTGGTTCGGCGTTGGTCTGGGTCTGCGCCCGCTTCTGGATCTGCAAGAGGCTATCGCGCGCAGAACACCAAGCGAGCTTGAACCGATCCGGCGGAATGTGCCGGTGGAAGCGCAGGGGATCGTGTCGACTTTGAATGCACTTCTGGACCGAGTGTCACGGCGGATCAGCTCAAAGGACGAGTTTATTTCAAACGCCGCACATCAGTTGAGAAACCCTATCGCCGGCGTGCTGGCCCTGGCCGAAGCGGTCGAAACCGCGCCAACGTCCAAGGCGGCAAAGTCCCGCAGTTCGGAATTGGTCGCCGCCGCGCGCGAGGCGACGCATTTGACCAATCAGCTTTTGTCGTTTGAGCGTGCCAACGGATCAGACGTGATGCGCACCGGTGCAGAGTTGGATTTTGGGCAGCTGATTCAAGGGGTGATTGACCGTTTCAAACGACAGCACGCCGACAGCGCCATATCGATCAGCTATAAGGCGCCACAGTCTCCGGTCCGCATTTGGGGCGATGAGGTTATGCTCCAAGAGGCTTTGCTGAACCTTATGACAAACTCGGTCGTTCATGGCGGGCCGGACGTCTCAATGATCGACATCTTACTTGAGCGGGCCGACGCTGAAGCAAGGCTGTCCATCAAGGACAACGGTATTGGCATTGCCCCTGAGGACCACATCCGCGCAATCAGCCGGTTCAGCCAAGCCAATTCCGGGGCGGGGAGCGGCCTGGGCTTGCCCATCGCCGCGCGGGCGTTGGAAAATCATCGCGGCAGTCTGACAATAGAGGAAAGCGCAACAGGCGTTTCGCTGTTGATCCGCATCGCTTTGGATGGAAACGAGGACAAAATGATCCTCGATGACGCGCAGTGATCGCGTGCCCATCATTTGACCGACGCGGGGACGAATGATCACACCGATAAGACGTTTCCATCCCCGACGGAATTTAAGGAAATTCTCGCGAGATTTGCTGACTGAAACGAACTTCTTTCAGATATGTCCGAACGCATTGCTGTTTGCCAAAAACTGAACGTGCTTGGAATTGGTTTTGGCCGATAAAGTAAACGCTGTTCTTCATCCGCAGGCACCGAAAGCTGGTATCGTCATGTATTAGTCGGTCAAACGCCCGTCCTTTTATGACGATGCCGAGACCCGTCTTCTATGACTGACATCATTCCCAGAATTCAGCTTGCCAGTTCGGGTTGGGTAGTTCTTCCACGACCTCAAAGGAATAGGTTCGCCTATATGTTCGCCCATGTCGGTCGGTCGTGGAGACTGTCATCACATGCGCACCAACGGGGAGGTCGGTGGGCAGATCCACACGCCAAAGATGTTGGCTGTTGTCAGTCAGCATGTACCGGCGAAGCGGGCCTGGCTTGCCGACCCATTCGGTGCCTTTCCATGTTGTGTAGCCGTGGGTGTCAGCTCCGCCGTCGACAGAGCGTGCGGCGACGGAGCTGATGGTTGATTGTTGCCAAAGGGCAAGGGGATCGGCGTAGTCAACACCGCGAAGTTTGTCTTCTCCCTCTCCCGGCTGAGTCCGTGTGCCGGTCACCGGAGTGTCCCCGTTGATCGAGACCGAGACCTGCGAGCTTTTCGACCCGTTCCAGACATTGACAGCAACCCATGTTCCCTCGTCCAAATCTTCAGTCGTCAGCAAGTAAAGATCGCCAAGGTCTCGATTGATGACAGGCGGTTCCTGATCGAAGGCACGGTCATAAAGATCCCGGTACGCGATCAGCCGTTCGGCCCATGCGCGAAACCGGGGCGTGTTAAAGCTGGCATGCAGCTGCTCACCTGCCTGATCGAACGCATGATAAGTGTCGACATAGTCGCTGCCATCAAAGGACAGCTGAAAATAGCCGCGCGGCGCCCCAAGCCGTTGCGTGCCACGCGGCACACCTTCGTCATTCAGATCCCCGGTCCACCAAGAACCCGAGACGGCGCCCGTCACGATCTGACGAAACGGCGCTTCGCCGACATGGGTGTGCTCTTCCCAGCCATGAAAATGCTCCCCCGGCTCGATGTTCTCGGTCGTGTGGGTGTGCCCGGACAACGCAAGAACCTGCCGGCCTTCAAGAAGGCTCGCAAGAGCGTCGAAGTTGTCGGTCAGATGCTTGGCGCCATCATGGTCTGTAAAGCTTTGAAACGGGATATGCGCGGTCATCACGATCAGCTTGTCCATCGGCACATTGGGCAAGAAATTTCCCAACCATTCCAACTGCCGTTCGCTGATAACGCCGTTGTAGGTATAAGTCTTGTCGCTAGAACAGAACGGATGTAGGTCGATCCCGTTGCATGGATATCGGACGTTATCGAGACCGATGAACATGACGTCGCCCATCTCGGCCGCCCAATACTCTGGCCCCCATTCGCGGCGAAACGTATCAAAGCTGTCGGCGTCAGACGCGGCATCAAAATCTACGTCATGGTTGCCACCGACATAGTATTGCGGGGTCATACCAACCGCGATGATGTCTTTGAACCTGTCGAATAGAGACAGATCATCGCCCATGACATCGCCAGCAAAAATCAGACATTCAGTATCGCTATTGTCACGCTGTGCAAGCATCTGTCCGGCGGTCTTTCGGACATAACCGATCTCGCGGTTGGTGTAGGCTTGCGTGTCCCCGAAAACGAGGCAGTCAAAGGTCGTATCTTGCGCACTCTCGATCAGGGGAAAGTTGATTGTGGCGGGCAGCGGTCCGGTGGCGTCAAGTCCACCAAAGCGCAGATCGGGCGAGCCAGATTCTTTATGGATATAGGCGAATTGAGGAACAAGCTGAGCGTCGACAGGGGTGACATAGCCCGCAGGCTTTGTGATAAAAAGGTTCATGTCGCCGTAAGCTGGCAACACATAGGTTCCGTCCTCACCCGTCAGGACAACTTCGCGCCCGTTCGAGACAATGACACCCGCGATGCCAATCTCGTCTTCGTCCATTGACGAATTTCGGTTGCTGTCCAGAAAGACGGTACCTTGCGCCTGCCCGGTCGCGTCTCCTGCTATGGTTTCGACAGCTCCGATGTAGGAAACGTCCTTGGCCATGGCGGCGCTGGCAATCGTCAAGATGCCCGTTATGGCGAGAAAACGCAGCATGAAGTTCTCCATTGGTTATGAACCGACAGTGCCGCGCCACCCTTTGCGGGTACGCCGCGTCAACCCCTAAACCTTGCCAAGCCAATGGTGACATGACCATGACAGATGTGCTGGTTCAAAATAGGTAGGCTGATCGGCGCCAAGCGCGCGTCAAAGAACGGCAATATGTATCGTCTTGAATGCAGGAAAATCACGCTGCGACAGCGCTTACTCCCATGTTATTGACCACGCCGAGCCGTTTTAGAATGGCGATCCAAAGCAGACAGCCGGGCGCTAGAGTTTCCGTCGGCGACCTTGGTCGTAATCGCGACACCGCTGCCCGGGGACGCGCAGTTCGCTCCTACCAGCGCATTGGAAGCGTGGATGCGCTGCACAGATGCCGGTCCGGTTCTGTCGGGTGAAGAGGAAGCCGCGGGCCTGTCGGGCACTAACCGTTAATCTTGCGGCGCCCCAAAAGCCTTAGCGTCAATGTCCGCCCTGCGACAAGAGGTGGATAAAGAACACGCGCAACTGCCGGGCGCGCGAACATCATCCGCATCAGCCGATTGAATAACCCGCTGCGCGTCGTCATCGCGGCAAGCGTCGTCATTGCAGCGTCCCCATGTCGAAGCTGACCTGCAAGTTCAACGACCATACCCTTGTCCAAATCAAGGCCCGCCGCTTCAATCCGGTGCAAGACCGGATGATCCGAACGGGCGTCAACCAGTTCGATCTTGCCAGCAGCCTCGCGCAGACGCACCATCTGGATGTAGGCTGAACAAAACGGACATTCGCCGTCATACACGATCAGGATTGGGTCAGACATGGTCATGTTTCTAAGATACGTTCGAACCGGCACGCGACAAGATCACGAATTCGGATGACGCATGGAATACGATGCAGGGCGGGCTCGTATTCCCTTAGAACCGTATTCCGAAGGAGGTTTCGATGACCACGTCTTCATCTGCCGTGGATAGGCTTCGCACCTATCTGGAAACACCCATCAGCATCCAATCGCTCGTGGTGATACGGATCGCCTTTGGACTGATCCTTGCATGGGATTGGTGGCGTTATGTCAAGTATGACAGGATCAACCGCTACTATGTCGAACCCGATTTCAATTTTCCCTTCTTCGATTTCGTTCAGACAATGACCGAGCAGAGGATTCATATCCTAAGGGGTGGCGTGGGCCTTTTCGGGCTACTGGTCGCGCTGGGCGCTTTCTACCGGGTGTCGATCGTCGCGCTGACAGGGATATTCGCGTACTTCTTCCTGTTGGACCGAACACAGTATCTGAACCACAACTACATGGTGATCCTGTTTGGGGTTTTGATGGCCTTTATGCCGGCCAACCGCGCCTTTTCGGTTGATGCCTGGCTGTGGCCGCATTTGCGCAGCGTGGTGATCCCGCGGTGGCCGGTCGCAGCTATCAAAATGCAGCTTGAGATCATTCTGATCTATGCGGGGATCGTGAAGATCACCGATGACTGGCTGCGCGGTGAGCCGTTGCGCACTTGGCTCACCGGTCGCGAAGACGAGGTCTTTTTTGGTGCGCTTTTCCAGTACGATGTTTCCTTTGTCATGGCCTCGTGGGGGGTGATCTTGCTGCATGTCGTCGGAGCGCCGCTTTTGCTTTGGCATCGCACGCGGCTGGCGGTGTTCCTGACCTATGCCTTTTTCCACTGGTCGAACGCGCAGCTGTTCAATATCGGTATTTTCCCATGGATTACGCTTGCCTTGTCGACGATCTTCTTTGCACCCGATTGGCCGCAAAGATTGCTTCGCTCTGCCCTTGGCCGGTTTGAGACATTGCCGGTTTTACCAGTGCTTCCCAAAGCCCGTTTTCGGCTGGCTCCGGTCGGGCTTGCAGCACTTGTCGTTTGGTTTGCGGTGCAAATCGTGGCACCCCAACGTCAGGTCTTCTTTAACAATCTGGTAGGCTGGAGTGGTGACGGGCACCGCTTTTCGTGGCGCATGCGGATATATGATCGAAAAAGCGAAGGTCTTTTCGTAGTCGTCTCTGCCGACGGGTCGGAGACATGGGAGATTGATCCCTATGAGGTTATGAGCTCTCGTCAGGCGCGCAATGTTTTGTTGCGGCCTGACATCGTTTATGACTTTGCGCACACGCTCGAAAGTGCCTGGGCAAAGCGGGGCTTCCCCGATGTTGCGGTTTATGCGGATGTCCGTAAATCGCTCAACGGGCGGGCAATGCAGCAATTCACCGATCCCGGGCAGGACCTGACGGCGGTCGACTGGGAATGGGCGCAACCAAACGCATGGATTCTGCCCAATCAACTTCGCGCTCCGGGCGGTGAAATGCCGGCTGCGTATCCATTCCTGCCGCTGCAAGGACGCAGTTTGCCCGAAACGAACTAACGCAATTGAGCCTATCAAAAAAGGCTCGGCTGTTCGTGCTAGGCCTTCTCCGTTGTCTGGTCGTAGGGTTAGTCGTCACCGACGTGCCAACGTCCCCGTCGTCATAATCGCAAAGCAGAACGCGGGTCCTGTGATGCGCTGTGAAAATCTGGCCGATAATGCGGACCGTATCGTCAAGATCGTCTGCTATCGCCGGGGCGGGGAACAGGCTCTTGGCGATGCCAGCGCTCAGTGTAATTGAAGTGAGTTTCGTCATCGTTCTCTCCTTTCAGTTTTGCGAACAGGCCAAAGGCTGTTCTCGAAAGGTCTACGAAGCCGATTGAGTGTTTACTTCAGAACACACCGGTTCGGGATCCGGTTCTGCGGACGATAGCGCAGGGATACGCATGCAGGACGAACTGCTGCTAAGGGCGTTTCGCCTGAGCGTTGTCTGGGATTGCGGTCATTTGCTAGGACTTAATAGCGCTTGGCGCCAGTGACCGACACAAAACATAATAGACCCGCGAAATCATCAATCCGTACCTGGTGACACCGATCATACCGGCAAAGACGGCTGTCCCGATTGCCTGACGCAGCTCTGCCCCCGCACCCGAGGCGATGACCAACGGAATGACGCCGAAAATGAATGCCAGCGATGTCATCAGGATCGGGCGCAAGCGCAGGCGTGCGGCGTCAACCGCGGCGTCGATGCTTGTCATGCCACGTTCTTCAGCTTGGCGGGCAAATTCGACGATGATGATGGCGTTTTTTGAGGCGAGGCCGACAAGGACGATGAGACCGACCTGGGTCAGAATGTTGTTGTCAAAGCCCCGGTACGTCACCCCAAGCATTGAAGATAACAGGCACATCGGCACGATCAGGATAACAGCAAGCGGAAGCGTCCAGCTTTCGTAGAGGGCTGCGAGGACGAGAAAAACAAAGAGCACCGACAGGGCAAAAAGTGCGATGCTTGTGTTGCCTGCAAGCTGTTGTTGATAGGATAAGCCGGTCCATTCGATATCGAACCCGTCTGCGAGCGATTGATCTGCGACAGCTTCAATCGCTGAAAGCGCCTCGCCGGATGAGATGCCGGGGGCTGCGTTGCCTTGCACCTCGGCGGAGGCGTAAAGGTTGTACCGCGGGACGCGGTTTGGCCCGGTTGTATAGGAAAAGTCGGCGACAGTTCCGATTGGCACCATTGAACCGCTGTCGGAGCGGGCGCGATAGCGGGCCACGTCATCAAGATCATCGCGGTAAACGCTATCGGCTTGTGCTGTGACCTGGAAGTTTCGCCCCAGAAAGGTGAAGTCATTCACGTAGGCAGAGCCCAGATAGACTTCGAGGGTCTGGTTGAGGGCTTGAGCGCTGACGCCCAGCATTTCGGCTTTGCCGCGGTCTATCTGCGCGAAGACGCGTGGGGTGCCGGTGTTGAAGAACGAAAAGGCACCCGCGATGGACGGGTCCTGATTGACCGCACCCAGAAAGGCACCCAGCTGCGCTTCAAGGGCCGCCACGCCGCGGCCTTCGCGGTCTTGGACGTAAAGCTCCCAACCGCCGGACGATCCAAGGCCCTGAACGGGTGGCGGCTGTAGCAGGATCGTAAACGCGGTGTCGATCTGCGCGACCTGAGGCTGCAAATCAGCGATGACGCTGGCGACGGAGTGTCCGTCTGCCAAACGCTCTTCGAACGGTTTGAGGATCACGAAGACGGCGCCGCCATTGGTCGCGGCGGTGAAGGTCGCGCCATCAAAGCCTGCAAAAGATGACGTGGCCTCGACGGCTGGATGGGCCAGAACGATCTCGGTCAAGGCTTCAACGGTTTCCTGTGTACGGGTCAGCGATGCGCCGGGGGGCAGTTGCACGGCAGAGATGAAGTAACCTTTGTCCTGTTCAGGTATGAAACCCGTCGGCGTCCGCATGAAGACGACAACTGCAAGGGTGATCAAACCGATATAGACCAACAGAACAAGCAGCCGGAGGCGGATTAGAAGACGTGCCAAAGCCGCATAAGCACTGGCAAAGCGATCAAAACCGGCGTTGAAAGCGGCGCTGAGGCGGGCGAGGCCGCGTGCCTCACCTGCTGGACCGCGCATCAGGATGCCCGAAAGGGCAGCTGACAAGGTCAGAGAGACCGCGACCGAAATCACCGTCGCCGTGGCGATTGTCAGCGCGAACTGTTGAAAGAAGATGCCTGTGATGCCGGTTGTGAACGCCGCAGGAATGAATACCGCCAGCAAAACAAGACCGATAGCGACCAGCGCACCGCTGACATCGTCCATCGTGCGACGGGCTGCTTCTTTTGGCTTTAACCCTTCGCGGAGATATCTTTCCACGTTCTCGACGACGACAATCGCATCATCGACAACAATGCCCACGGCAAGCACGAGCCCGAACAGCGTAAGTGTATTGACCGAGAAGCCGAAAGCAGACATCGCCAGAAAAGTGCCCACAAGCGAGATCGGGATCGAAAGGATCGGGATGATTGACGCCCGCCAGCTTTGCAGAAAAACGATGATGACAAGCACCACAAGGCCAATGGCTTCGAGGATGGTCTCATAAACGGCCTCAACCGATGCTGAGATGAACTCGGTCGGGTTATAGACAATGTCGAAGTCGACCCCTTGGGGGAAGGTTTCGGACATTGCTTCCATCTCGGCAATCACTGCCGATGCGACGTCCAGTGCGTTGGACCCAGGACTTTGATAGATCGCGATTGGAATAGACGGGTCCAGACTGCGGTAACCCGCGACGGCATAGCTTTGCGCGCCCAGTTCGACCCGCGCGATATCTGACAGCCGGATGACGCGGCCATCTTCGCCGCGACTGATGATAACATTTGCGAACTCCGCAGGATCGGTCAGCCGGCCACGTGTCTCGACCGAAAACTGAAAGGCACCGGGGTTGGCGACGGGTAGCTGGTTCAGGATGCCGGATGCAATTTGCGCGTTGTTTGCAGAAAGCGCCGAGATGACCTCGGTGGGGGTCAGCCCACGCGCTGCAATGCGGTCAGGGTTCAGCCAGATCCGCATCGAAAAGGCGCGTTCGGCAAATATATTCGCCTGACCCACGCCATCGACGCGCAGCAAGCGGTCAACGATCTGCGTCCGGGCGTAATTGGAGAGATACAACAGGTCGCGTGAGTTGTCAGGGGAGACCAGATTGACGATTGTCAGGATGTCGTCGGAGGCTTTCTGAACGCTTACCCCGAGGCGGCGCACCTCTTCAGGAAGGCGCGGTTCAGCGCGGGCCACACGATTTTGCACAAGCACATTGGCGGCATCCAGATCTACGCCTTGTTCAAACGTGATGGTGATGCCAACCGATCCATCCCCCGTGGATTGCGACAACATATAGGCCATGCCTTCGACGCCGTTGATCTCTTGCTCCAAAGGTGCGGCGACGGTCTCGGCGACGGTTTCTGCCGAAGCGCCGGGGTAAGTGGCGGATACCGTGACAGTCGGCGGCGCAATCTGAGGATACTCAGCCACCGGCAAGGTCAGATAGCTGATACCGCCCGCGATCACGAGGATAATGGAGAGCACGGCAGACAGAATCGGGCGGTCAACGAAAAGGCGAAACGGGCTCATTGTTCGGCCACCGGAGCCTGGGCAATGCCTGTCAGTTCCACATGGTTCGGCTCGATCATGACGCCGGGTTGCACCGACATCAAACCGCCGACCACGACAGTATCTGCGGCGTCCAGACCTGAGCGGATCACGCGCAACGTTCCGACGCGCTGACCTGTTGTGATTGGACGCACGTTCACCATGCCAGCCTCATCAACGATATAGACAATGCGCCCCGCCTGATCGCTGAGAATGGCCGCGTCCGGCACCAGAATGGCCTCATACGGGCCAAAGCGCGGCACTCTGACTTCGGCAAACAGACCTGGTGCAAACAGCTCATCCGGGTTCGGTACTTCGGCTCTGACGCGGATCGTGCCCGCATTGGGATCAAGCCTGTTGTCGATGAAGTTGATCCGCCCGGTATGGGTCCAGTCGTCTTCATCGGGAAGCCGTATGCGGACCTCTGCTGGGTCACGCCGCGAGGATCCGGCCTGACCGCTCAGGTCAAGTCGGACATAAGCCAGGTAGTCGCTTTCGGACCCGTCAAATACGATCTCAACCGGGTCGACCGACACCAGAGAGGCCAGAACCGTACCTTGACCGCTGCCCCCGTCAATCAAGGCGCCTTCGTCAACCAGCGCGGCGCCAATCCGACCTGTGAAGGGTGCGCGCACAACCGTATCGTTCAGTTCTATTTGTGCAGTGCTGAGTTGCGCTTGTGTGGCTTCCAGAACGGCTTGCGCCGCGTCGCGTTCGGCGCGCCGTTGATCGACATCCTGCACGGTATTGGCCTGGCGGGCGCGAAGGGCTTCTGCGCGTTCAAATTCGATAGTGGCAAGGTCGCGGATACTCTCGGCTTCTGCAACACGAGCCTGAAGGCGCGCGACTTCAGCGATCGCACGGCGGTCATCGAGCACGAAGAGCGGGTCGTTTGCGGCCACGATGGCCCCTTCGACAAAGCTGATCTCGTTCACCGTACCAGAGATTTGTGCGCGTAGGTCGACGTCTTCAATGGCTTGAAACCGGCCTGTGTAAGTGTCGAAGTCTGTGACCTCCTGCACGACAGGAGAGGCCACATCGACGCTCGGTGGTGTCGCGTCCTGCGCTGATACTGAAGATATCGTCAGCGCAGCGATTGCTGCGCCAAGAACGCATTGGGCGGATCGTCTCGTTTTATGATGTGAACGCACGCTGGGCCTCGTTTCACAATTCTGGGCAGTCCTACGGGACGCGACTACAACGGACGTCCCACACGCAATCGGTATGCGGTGCCTGACGTCGGGCTGTACTTCAGAAAACGAGCCTGACTTTTCAGGTTTCGATTGCGATTGGCCCTCTGCCCAAGTCAGACGTTGTTTTGCGCGGGTTCTGCCAATGCGGCTTCAGATTGGTTTGTCGGATTCTGACAGATCGGGGAAACTTGAAAGACAGAGATTTCCTCGACCGCTATCTGAAATGGGCACATCGACACTGACGCCTTTTGACACAAGGAACCTGTGACTATGCCAAAGTCAGATCTTCTCACGCCTGATAACTGCCAACTGATCTTCATCGACCATCAGCCGCAGATGGCGTTCAGCGTTGCCTCAATTGACCGGCAGACGCTTAAGAACAATGTCGTTTTGCTTGCGAAAGCCGCGCGGCTGTTTGGCATCCCGACGACGATTACAACGGTCGAGACCCAGTCGTTTTCCGGGTATGTCTATCCCGAACTGCTCGAGGTTTTTCCTGAGCATCCCATCCTTGAGCGGACGTCGATGAACTCTTGGGACGACCAGAATGTGCGTGATGCCTTGGCTGCTGCAGGCGCTGAGCGCAAGAAGGTTTTGGTCGCCGGCCTTTGGACGGAAGTCTGCAACAACAGCTTTGCCTTTTCGGCCATGGCTGAGGGCGGCTACGACATCTTCATGGTCGCTGATGCATCCGGTGGGACTTCGCCCGAAGCACATGACTACGCGATGCAGCGCATGGTGCAATGCGATGTTGTCCCGATGACGACAATCCAGACGGCTCTTGAATGGCAACGCGACTGGTCGCGGCGTGAGACCTACGACGACCTTATGGCGATCTTAACCGAGCATGCAGGCGGCTACGGTATGGGCATCGACTACGCTTACACGCATGTGCACAAGACACCACCACGCGTGACGGGTGGCCCTGTCCGAGATCCGCGACCAGCAGGGTCGAACTCTGTCGCTGCTCAATAGCTTCAAACGGTCGGTGTCCTGACCGGCACAACTCTTAGTCCCAAATGATCCAATTCACGGAGAGACGCTGATGTTTATCCGCAGCCGAACTTTTGTAAAGCGCAGCCGTCTTTACACGACTTTGTGTCATTGGAACCAAAGTCGCGCGGAGCCAGGCCATGACTGACCCTGAAGACCTGATTTTGCATAACGGCCGCATCACGACCCTTGATCCCAGTATGTCCGAGGCACAAGCGATCCTGATCCGGGACAGCTTGGTTTTCGCAACCGGGCGGGATGCCGATATCCTGCCACAGGCCGCTGCGACCACAAGGATTATTGATCTGCGCGGACGACGTGTGATCCCGGGGCTGAATGACAGCCACACTCATTTGATCCGCGGCGGTCTTAACTACAACATGGAACTGCGATGGGAAAACGTGCCTTCGCTGGCTGACGCTTTGCGGATGCTGCGCGATCAGGCCGACCGGACACCCGCCCCGCAGTGGGTGCGCGTTGTCGGTGGATGGTCCGAGTTCCAATTTGCCGAACGCCGGATGCCGACCCTTGATGAGATCAACGCAGCTGCGCCCGAGACGCCGGTGTTCATCTTGCATCTTTACGGGCGCGCTTTGCTCAATGGTGCTGCGCTGCGTGTGCTTGGCATCTCGCGCGACAGCTCAAACCCGCCTGGTGGCACGATAGAGCGGGATGCGAACGGCGATCCTACCGGTCTTTTGCTGGCCACCCCTTCGGCTTTCATTCTTTACTCGACGCTTGCCCAAGGCCCCCGGTTGCCCGTGGAGCATCAGATCAATTCTACCCGCCACTACATGAGGGAAATGAACCGTCTTGGGATCACCTCGGTCATTGATGCAGGCGGGGGCGGTCAGAACTATCCGGAAGACTATGACGTGATCCAGCATCTTCACGATGAGGATCAGCTGACGGTCCGCATTGCCTACAACCTTTTTGCCCAGACGCCGGGTGAAGAGATTTCGGACTACGAGCGTTGGATCGGGATGACCGAACCGGGCGCGGGGGACGCCTTGCTGCGCATGAATGGCGCTGGCGAGAACCTCACCTGGTCTGCCGCGGATTTCGAGAATTTTCTGGAACCGCGCCCGGACCCGATTCCGACTATGGAGAGCGAATTAGAGCCCATCGTCGAGATGCTGGCAACGAACCGTTGGCCGTTTCGAATTCATGCCACCTATGACGAAACGATCGACCGCTTCCTGACCGTGTTCGAGCGCGTGAACGGGCGTCAACCCTTTCAGACACGTTTCATTATCGACCATGCAGAGACGATCAGCGATCGCAATATAGAGCGCGTCAAAGCGCTGGGCGGTGGGATCGCTGTGCAGCATCGGATGGCCTTTCAAGGCGAATACTTTGTGAACCGTTATGGAGAGGATGCAGCCAAAGCGACGCCGCCGGTGGCAAAGATGCTTGAGATGGACTTGCCTGTTGGTCTTGGCACTGACGCAACGCGGGTGGCCTCTTACGATCCGTGGGTCGGACTTTACTGGTTGTCCACAGGTCGGACGCTGGGTGGCTTGCGGCTTTACTCCGAAGCGCAGACGCTTGATCGGCAAACCGCCTTGCGCCTTTACACGCACGGCTCGGCCTGGTTTTCGGGAGAGCAGGATGTGAAGGGCACGCTTGCGCCCGGGCAGTACGCGGACCTTGCGGTTCTTTCGGCGGACTATCTTTCGATCCCTGCGGAAGACATTCGTCAGCTTTGCTCCGTAATGACAGTTCTTGGTGGCAAGATCGTTTACGCGGCAGGCGACTTTGCCGATTTTGATCCGCCAATGCCACCCGCATCACCGGATTGGAGCCCCGTAAACGCGCTGCCCAGTCCTGCTCAACGTACTGCACAGACCCCCGCACCCACGCAGTTTGCGCGCGCTTGCCATGACGGCTGTACCAACGGCTGCGGGATGCACGGTCACAACCATCAAATCGCTTGGACAACGCCTCTGCCCATCGTTGACAGCGCCAAAGCGGCGTTTTGGGGCGCATTGGGCTGTTCCTGTTTTGCCACCTGATCCGACATGAGGAGAAATCTGCAATGACACGACATCTGTTTTCACTGACTGCGCTGACGATCTCGCTGACCGCAGGGGCAGTTTGGGCCCAGGACCGGACCGTCACATTGGGGCAGGTCAGCCTGTCGTTTTACGCTGTCGTCGGTGGCGTTGTGCATGAAATTCTTGAGCGGGAGGGTTATACCGTTGAGCTTGTCGAAGGCGGTCACTCTGACATTTTTCCGCAGCTAGGTACCGGCGACGTTGATATCCTTGCGGCCGCATGGCTGCCCGGGGGGCATGCAGCGCTTTACGAGCCGGTGCGCGAGACGACGTTTCAGATCGCGCCGATTTACGAAGACGCGACGTTCTTCTGGGTTGTTCCAGACTATGTGCTGGAAGATGCGGTTTCTGAAGTAAGCGATCTGACCAATCCCGATGTTGTGGCTCGGATCCCGCAGACGATTGTAAGCCTCCCCGAAGCGACGGGTCTTACAACAGGCGGGCGACGCATGATGCAGACCTATGGTCTGGATAATGCGGGTTACGAGCTTGTCGCGGGTGACGTCGCCGATTGGTTTGGCGCTTTCCAGACTGCGATTGAGGCGGAGGAGTGGATCGTTTTTCCGCTTTGGCAGCCGCAATGGATCAACATCGCCTATGATGTGCGCCCGCTGCGCGATCCGCTGAATGTTTATGGTGATCCTGACACCGCGTGGCTGATCGGTCACGAAACCCTACGCGATACGCTTGATGCCGACACGCTTGCGATCCTGGAAAACATGCGCATCCCCGTTGAGGAAGTCGCCGAGATGGACCGGTTGGTTAACGCGGAAGGACTGACAGCACGCGATGCCGCCCGGCGCTGGATGGGTCAGAACGCCGACGCGGTTTCGTCATGGGACCCGCAGAGCTGACGTTTCGTTGCCCAGCGAAAGGGTCTTGGATATGACCGAACAAACAGACGTCGCAATTCCGAAAGAAAGCAGCGCTTGGGCGCCGTTCGGCAATGCACCGTTTGCGGTGCTATGGGTCGCGACTGTGGTGTCAAACGTCGGCACATGGATGAACGATGTCGGTGCGGGCTGGCTTATGACAGAGCTTTCGCCCTCGCCACTAGTGGTGGCAAGCGTGCAAGCCGCAACGACGTTGCCGGTCTTTCTGTTTGCGCTGCTTGCCGGCGCTATTGCGGACATCGTTGATCGGCGAAAGATGCTTTTGGTTGTGAACGGGCTGCTGTTCATCGTGGTCAGTTCTTTGGCGGTCGTCGTTTTTCTGGATGAAATGACGTCTACGATGCTTTTGGTTTTCACCTTTCTTATCGGAACAGGCGCCGCTTTTTTGGCACCGGCGTGGCAGGCGATTGTCCCAAAGCTGGTTCCACGCGATCAACTGACATCAGCGATTGCGCTCAATTCCATGGGCATCAATGTCAGTCGTGCGATCGGTCCGGCACTCGCAGGCTTTCTGATCGTGACCATTGGCATTTGGTCCCCATTCGCGGTCAACGCTGCGAGCTTTCTTGTCATTCTGGTTGCTCTTTGGTGGTGGACGCCACCTGAGAGCCCGAAAGGCAAACTGTCACCCGAACATGTGGGTCCCGCCATCGTGGCGGGGTTGCGATATGCGGCAGGCAGCAAGCCGTTGCAGGCGACCCTGCTCAGGGCTGCGGCGTTTTTCGTTTTCGCGAGTGCCTATTGGGCCATGCTGCCTCTCATTGCGCGGCAGGTTCTTGACGGTGGGCCTACGCTTTACGGCGTCCTGCTTGCCGCAGTCGGAGGAGGGGCGGTCGTCGGCGCCTTGATCTTGCCTTTGATCCGCAAACGGTTGGGTCCTGATGCAACTGTCGCTGCCGCGACGTTTGGCACGGCGTTGGTTCTGACCAGCTTTGCACTCATACCGACCCCTGTTGTCGCGTCATTGGCCTCAGCGGTTGCCGGGCTTTGCTGGATTGCCGTGCTGTCAACTTTGCATGTCTCAGCGCAGACGGCTTTGCCCGATTGGGTTCGGGCGCGTGGTCTGTCTGTCTTTTTGACGGTCTTCTTTGGTGCGATGTCCGGTGGTTCATTGATTTGGGGGCAGGTGGCCAGCACGTTCAGTATTCAAACAGCGTTGCTTGTCGCGGCGGCTGGTGCCGTTCTTCTGATCCCCTTGAGCGGGGCCGCAAAACTTGGTCATAAGACGGCCCAAGGCCTATCGCCATCCGGGCATTGGCCAGAGCCGGTTGTCACGCTTCCGACCGCGCAGGACAGCGGACCGGTAATGATCCAGATCATATACGATATAGATCCCGATAAGGCCGATCCGTTTTCCGCACTGATGGATGATCTGCGAAAGGCAAGGCGACGGGGTGGCGGGTACGGCTGGACGTTGATGCAGGACGTCGCAAAGCCGTCACGCTTCGTGGAGACCTGGTTCGAGGCGTCATGGATCGCGCATTTGCGCCATCACGAGCGGGTCAGTGTCGAAGATCAGGGTATTCAGGATCGGGTCCACGCAATGCATCGCGGAGAACAGGCTCCGGCTGTCCAACATTTGCGACGCGCTTCGCGGGAAGGGTAAGGGCACCAATCTGACTTGGGGTGCATCGGCATAAGTGCCCGAACCGTCATGTCTGTGAACGCTTTCAAATAGCCGAGGCCATCGGAAATGCTTGCGTGCCATGGTCCCATCCTGTCAGCGGTTTGTACAATTTAACGATCACGGTTCGGCGTTTTGTGAAAGACGGCGCTGCCTCGCAAACATATCTGTCAGGAAGACGACCAAGGACGATCAGATCATGCCTGAGGATGAGATCACTGAGATAAGTGAGATGATAAATACGCAATTTGTTCTTATGGCAGCGTTATATTTTCGTCTTGTTGCTCTTGATCCGACGGTTCGTATGGTTGTCCCGAATGATTTACACGGGACTCTACACGATATCGCGCGCGACATTGTGGTTCTGGTTGAAGACAGGGAAAAGGAAACGGCGCACCTACGTGAGCAACTCCACATTGGCATGTGTGACGCAATCTCGGGTCTGAAAGAGGTTGCCCTTCGTGCGAAAGAGATTGGTCAGACGGATCTGGCTGACACACTTACAAGACAGGTCAATCGGCTGATTTCAACGCAACAACGGATGTAATGCTGGAACTTGGACAGGAACTCTATATCCTCAAACCAATCGGTTAAGCGCATGGGTACTTCCGATGAACACCGTAATAGATAACACAAATCAACCTGAGCCGGGGATCAGAACGCCCCCTGTCGAGCTAGAGCACCATCTTGCCGGCATGAGAGTGCTTTTGCTACCCCCCGGCAACGTCCGGCTCAATACCAAGCTTGAAACAAATATTTTAGACATCAATCTGGGCGCGGGAAGGCATCTGCTTGCCGTTAACTCGGACAGACACAGCAATTGTTTTGTTCCTGCTGACAGTCTTGCGTTCTTTCCCAGCGGGACGACGTTCAAACTTCAGGTCGATAATCCGCTTCCAGGCTATGTATTGGAAGTCGACGACGATCTGTTTGAGAAATGGGCGGATATGTCGGATATCAGTGATCCGGTTGAACAAGGCCCGCTGACCTATCGCCATGATCCCGTAAGCGCGTATATCGGCCGCGCCGGCATCCACATGCTTACAGGGTGTGACAGCGTGTTACCGCGTCCGGATCGCCTGACGATAGAGGCTATGGCGCTGAGCTTGGCGTGCAGGGCGATGGCACGCATCACCAGTGATGACGGGGATTTAGACGCGACAATTGCCTCTTGGGCGCGGCGTGCTCATGCCAAGCGCATTACCGATGCGATGGATTACGTGCGCAGCAATGTCCATGATCCGGATCTTTCAATCACTGTTATGGCTGATATCGCAAACCTGTCCTCGTCACATTTTTCGTCGATCTTCAAGTCGCTCACCGGTGAAAGCGCCTACAGTTTTATCCTGCGACAGCGGGCCCAATTCGCAAAGGACTTGATCCTTGGAACCAAGTACCCGTTGGCGGAAATCGCTTATGCATCTGGGTTCTCAAGCCAGTCGCACATGACGGTAACGCTCAAGAAGGTTTTTGGGGCAACGCCGGGCGCATTGCGCGCAGGCTAAAGCCGGTAGTCGCCGTGCAATTTTGCAAAACCTTCCCGCAATCCTGGAATATGCCGCTAGCTGCGTCCGTCGATACTCGTAACTGATCCAATCGAAGGGTTAGACACAAATACGGTAAAGGATGATGCGAAGCGCAGACTTTGCTTGTTCTGACCGTGACCCGGATTTTGGATCGTTATGATTTCGATGTTGATCCCCAGACCCTCGAACTCTCTTAGGTGGTCGAAAGTATTGGCGTTGTCAGCGATGATGACGACCCCTGACCGCCTCGTGCTGCGATCAAGATCGCGCTCGCCCGTGAGCAGGCTTGGTCGAACAGCGCGAGCGGGTGCAGTTTCCCCAGACTGCACCCGCTCACCTTACATTCACGATAATGACGGCGGCTGCGTTGATACCTCGCGCGCGGCTTCTTTCATCTAAGGTCTTTGGGGTGTTGTGCTTTCATTCTGTGATCTGGCACTGTCCGTGGCAAAGGACTGTGATCACGGAAGGCATAGGATTATGGGCAAAACGCAGGGGCCTCGGGCGGGCGGGCATATTCTGGCGGATCAGTTGAAGGTTCTGGGCGCGGATACGGTGTTTTGTGTGCCCGGTGAGAGCTTTTTGAACCTGCTGGACGGTTTGTACGACCATGAAGACAGCATTCGGACGATTGTCTGCCGTCAGGAAGGCGGAGCAGCCAATATGGCGGAAGCCTATGCCAAGCTGACCGGCAAGCCGGGGATCTGCGCGGTGACGCGTGGCCCCGGGGCGACAAATGCAATGAATGGGGTGCATACCGCGTTTCAGGACTCCACCCCGATGATTGTGCTCATCGGACAGGTCGGACGCACAATGCTGGACCGCGAGGCGTTTCAGGAAATGGACTACCGGCGCGTCTTTGGCCAGATGGCAAAGTGGGTCGCACAAATAGACGATGCACGCCGTATTCCGGAGTACCTGTCAAGGGCATGGAAGACCGCATTATCGGGGCGTCCGGGTCCGGTGGTTCTGGCTCTGCCCGAGGATATGCTGCGCGATGTGGTTGAGGTTGATGATCTTGTGGCACGGCCCACAGCTCAGCCCGCGCCGACGCCCGACAGCATGAGCGATCTTGGCGCGCGGCTGGCAACAGCCAAGACGCCGCTGATGTTAGTTGGTGGACCGGGTTGGAGCGCGGATGTCGCCAAAAAAGCGATGGCATTTGCCGAGCGTATGGGGCTGCCCGTCGCGACCAGTTTTCGCTGTCAGGACTACGTGGATAACGATCATCCGCACTATGTCGGTGTGCTGGGGATTGCGCCGCTGCCCGCTTTGCGCAAACGGATCGCCGAGGAGGTTGATCTGCTGCTTGTGATCGGATCGCGCTTGGGCGAGATGACGACACAAGGCTATGAGTTGCTCAATATTCCCGACCCGCAGATGGATTTCATCCACGTGCATCCGGCCGCCGAGGAGCTGGGGCAGGTCTATAACCCGACCCTTGCGATCCAATCGAGTGCGGGGGCGTTTTTTGACGCCGCTTTGCAGTTGCCCGCGCGGCCGCATCATACCGCTTGGGTGACTGATCAACGCGCTGATTACGACGCGTTTCTGGAACCTGTGCAGGTGCCGGGCGACGTGAACATGTCTGAGGTGATCGCGCATATCACTACGACGATGCCAGCAGATACGATCCTGACGAACGGGGCCGGGAACTATACCGTTTGGGGGCATCGCTTTCATCGGCATCGGGCGTATCGCACCCAGTTGGCACCGACCAGCGGGTCGATGGGATATGGCGTGCCCGCAGGGATCGCAGCCAAGATTGCAGCACCGGAACGGCCCGTGATCGCGATTGCAGGGGATGGCTGTTTTTTGATGTCCGCGCAAGAGATGGCGACGGCGCGGCAATACGGGGCGGACGTGATCTACCTGGTGGTGAACAACGGCATGCTGGGCACGATCCGGATGCATCAGGAACGGACCCACCCGGATCGGAAAATGGGAACGGATTTGTTTAACCCGGACTTTGTGGCTTACGCGGGATCGTTTGGGATTGGTGGAGAACGCGTTGAGAAAACGGCAGTTTTCCCCGCAGCGCTTGAGCGCGCAAAGGCGGCCAAAGGCGGATATCTGATAGAGCTTATCGTCGATCCCGAAGCGTTGACGCCGTCGCAAACGTTGGCGCAGGCAACCGAACAAGGGCGCAAAACCCTAGGCGTTTGACGCGGCCCATGTGCTTGGCATTGCTGGCGTCAGGTCCAGCAAGGTTTGCGTATAGGGGGCTTGTGGCGTGGTGAAAAGCGTCTCGGATGCGCCGGTTTCTTCGATGCGGCCGTTGCGCAGGACGATCATGTCGTCGGCCATCTGGCGAGCGACAGACATGTTGTGCGTAATGAACAGGATCGTTAGCCCGAACGTGGCTTGCAGGTCCTTGAGCAGGTTCAGCACTTGCGCTTGGATAGAGACATCAAGCGCCGAGGTCGGCTCGTCGCAGATCAGAAACTTGGGCCGCGCAAGGATGGCGCGGGCGACGGCGATGCGTTGGCGCTGCCCGCCTGAGAACTGGTGCGGGTACTTGTCGAGGGCGTCGGCGGGCATGCCGACCAGATCAAGCATAGACGTTGCCAGCGCGCGGCGTTCCCCGGCATCATTCACCAAGCCATAAAGCCAAAGCGGTTCCGCGAGGATCGTACCGATCTTGTGGCGGGAATTGAGGCTGGAGTACGGGTCCTGAAAGACCATTTGCATGAGGCGTCGCGAGGGGTGGTGACGGCTGCGTTGACGCGCCGATGGAAGTGGGGCATCGCCCAAGGTCATCGTGCCTTGCGAGGGGTTCAAAAGTCCGGTCAGCACTTTGGCGAGCGTCGATTTACCCGAACCGCTTTCGCCGACCAGCCCCATGATCGTGCCGGGACGCACGGCAAAGCTGATGTCGTCCAGCGCGGTGAAATGGTCAGGCTTTTGCCACAGCGACGTGCGGGTGCCGCGAAAGCGCATCGTCAGGTTCTGCACAGTTAGTCCCGTGGGCGGGGTTTGTTCACCTTCTAATAGCCAGTTTTGCGCATCTGTTCCGCGCGTGGTGTGTTGTGCGGCGATGTCATCCTCAACCGGCAAGCGGAAGCGCGGGATTTTGCGATCCAGCGGTGGGACGGCATCCATAAGCGCAACCGTATAGGGGTGCTGCGGACGGCCCAGAACTTGCGCCGTCTCGCCGCTTTCCAGCGCCTTGCCGTTGCGCATGACTGTCACGCGGTCGGCAATCTGAGCGATCACGCCAATGTCGTGAGTGATGAGAAGAAAGGCGATGTTGCGACGGTCTGCCAGTTCGCGCAGCAGGTCGAGGACTTGTTGCTGCACGGCGACATCAAGGGCGGTCGTCGGCTCGTCTGCGATAATCAACTCGGGGTCTGTGCAGAGCGCCAGCGCGATTACGACGCGTTGGCGCATCCCGCCAGAGAATTGGTGCGGGTAGGATTTGATGCGCTGGGCGGCGTCTTTAATCCCGATCTCCTCCAGCAGATCGACGGCGCGTTTATGGGCGTCTTGCGTGCTGACATCGGAATGGGTTTGGATCGTCTCGATCAATTGCTCCTCGACCGTCATCAGCGGGTTGAGGCTGGTTTGCGGGTCTTGGAAAATCATCGAGATGCGGTCGCCGCGCACGGCGTGGGCCTGCTCGGGCGTTAGTGCGCGCAGGTCGGTGTCATCCAGGGTGATTTTCCCGTTCGCGATGTATCCCGGGGTTGAGATGAGGCCGATGACCGCCGCTCCGACCGTCGATTTCCCCGCGCCACTTTCGCCCACCAGCCCGTGGATTTCGCCCGGGCGGATTGTCAGGTCGACGTCCTCGATGGCGGTGACATCGCCAAAGCGGGACGGGAACTTCACCGCAAGGTCCTTGATCGTCAGCATCAGCGGAGCCTCGGGTTGAAGACGTCGCGCAGGAAGTCGCCCAGCACGTTGATGGAGACGACGAGTGCCACAAGGAAGAGCGTCGGAATCCACAAGATCCACCACTCGCCGGACAGTAGAAATTGCATCCCGATACGGATCAAGGTGCCAAGCGACGGGCTGTCGGCGGGCAGGCCGATGCCGAGGAAGGACAAGGTAGCTTCTAACAGGATCGCCGAGGCCAGATCGACGGTCATGATGACCAGCAGCGGGCCAAGGATGTTGGGGAAGATATGCACGAACATGATCCGGATCGGGCGCTGGCCCATCATAACCGCGGCCTGCACATAGTCCTTGTTCATCTGCACGAGGGTCGATGCGCGGGCGGTGCGCGCGAAGTTGACCCAAAGCGACAGTGCAATGGCGAGGGTCAGAACCCAGACACGCAGCTCTTGCTGGATATCGGCAGGCAGTAACCCTCGCGCGATGCCGTCGATCAGCAAGGCTGTCAGGATTGCGGGCAGGGCCAGTTGCACATCGGCGATGCGCATGACGATGGCGTCGAAGCGGCCACCGTAATAGCCGGCAGCGAGGCCGAGGGAGACGCCAAGCACCGTCGCGATGGTCATCGCGGCCAGCCCGATGAAGAGCGACAGGCGCGCGCCATACAGGATTGAGGAGATCATGTCGCGGCCTTGGTCGTCGGTACCAAGCAGGTATTTGGGGTTCGCGCCGTCCTCCCAAACAGGTGGCAGCAGCCCGTCGAACAGGCTGAAAGAACTCAGATCGTAGGGATCGACTAGGGCGATCCATGGGGCGAAGGCCGCGCCTAGGATGATGGCTAACGCGACCAGCGCCGCGATGATCGCAGCTGGTGAATGGATGAACAGCCAAAGCGCTTCGTTGCGTTTGAGCAGCGCAATCATGCGGCGTCTTTCACGCGCAGGCGCGGGTCGATGGCGACGTAAAGCATATCGACGATCAGGTTCACCACGACGAAGAAAAAGGCGATCACCACCAGGTAAACGCCCATCACGGGGATATCGACGAAGCGTATGGATTCAAGGAACAAAAGCCCCATGCCGGGCCATTGAAAGACGCTTTCCGTGACGATGGAAAACGCGATAACTCCGCCGAATTGCAGGCCAATGATCGTGATGACAGGCACCATTGTGTTGGCCAGTGCGTGCTTGAAGTAGAGCCTGCGCATCGGAACGCCGCGCGCGGTGGCGAAGCGGATATAGTCAGAGCGCATGACCTCCATCATCTCGGCGCGCACAAGCCGCATGGTTAACGTCAGTTGGTAAACGCCTAGGGTAATCGCGGGCAGGATGAGCGCGCGCCATCCGTCGACCGTGAAGAACGAGCTTTCCCAACCACCGATTTGCACCGTGCCGCCGCGCCCGAACGTAGGCAGCCAACCCAGTTGCACGCCAAAGAGGTAGATCAGCATGATGCCGATGACGAATGTCGGGACTGAGACCCCGATGAGCGTTGTCATAAGTATCGTCTGGCTGACCACGCCCCTTGGCCTGAGCGCGGTGTAGACCCCCGCGGGTATGCCGACGATCAGCGAGATTATGAGTGCCACGATGCCCAGTTCTAGGGTGGCAGGGATGCGGTCGGCGATCATCTCGGCTACGGGCTGGCGGGTGCGGTAGGAAAAGCCGAAGTCGCCTTGCAGCATATCGCCAGTGAAGCGGGCAAATTGTGTGACGAAGGGATCGTTCAGCCCCAGTTCCTCGCGCAGCCGTTCCTGATCCGCGACAGAGGTCTCAACCCCCGTCATCTGCGTGATCGGGTCGCCCACAAACCGGAACAGGGAGAAGGCAAGAAAGGCGACGGCAAGCATTACAAAAAGCGACTGGATCAGCCGTTTGAGAATGAAATATGCCATCGCCTTTTTGTTCTTTATCAGACGCTTAGTTGACCGTCACCCACCGCAGTAGGAAGAAGTTATCCGCGCGCTGCGTTAGCTCGATATTGTCCTTCGCAGCCCAGATCAGCGGCTGGGTGTAAAGCGGGATATAGGCGACTTCGGCCTGCGTGATCGCGACCACTTCATCAACCAGGGCCTGCCGTGCGGCGGGGTCTATCTCTTGCTGGATCATGGGCAGAAGTTCGTCAACGCGGGCGTTCGAGTAGTTGCCGAAATTCCAAGAACCCAGCTTCTTCTCGTCATCCTGTGAGTGCATCAGGAAGCGGATCGGGTGCTCCATATCGAAGGTGCCGGGGGACCAGCCGAGCAGATACATATCGAAGTCATCTTCACGCAGCTGCGGCCAGTAATCGCGCACGGGGCCGGTGCTGAGTTCCGCGTTCAGACCGACGGCTGCGAACATGGAGGCGGCTGCCCGGCAGAGCGCTTCATCGTTGATGTAGCGGTCATTTGTGCACTTCAGACCAAAGCTGAAGCCGTCCGGATAGCCCGCTTCAGCCAGCAATTCGCGGGCACGGTCGGGGTCATACGCGGGGCGGTCGCTGTTGGCTTCGGAATAACCTGAGATACCAGCGGGAACGAGCTGGCTTGCGGGCTGAATTTTGCCACGAAAGAGCACCCGGTTGATCGAGTCAATATCCAAGGCATGAGCGGCGGCGAGACGCACATTTGGATCGGTGAACGGGTTGGCGTCGGTCACGTCGTCGGAATAAATCAGCGTTTCATGCTCGTGGCCAAAGCCGAACATGATGACGCGGGTTTCTTCGCCTTCGAGTACCTTGAAACCGTCGCGTTCTTCAACCTGTGCGACGTCCTGCAAAGGGATCGGCTGGATAAAGTCGATTTCGCCAGACAGCAGCGCGGCCAGACCCGTGGCGGAGTTGCCGATGGGCGTGAAGATGGCTTCGGTCACGTTATGCTCGGCTTCGCCCCACCAGCCTTCATGCGGGGTCAGCACCGTGCGCACACCGGGATCGCGGCTGGCCAGCGTGAAGGGGCCGGTGCCGTTGACGTTCATCGTCGCAAAGTTTTCGGCATCGCGGGCGGGCAGGGCGGCGTCGTTGCCTTCGGCCCAGTCCTTATCGAGTATCATGAAGTTGGCGATGCTGTCGGGAAACAGCGGGTTTGGTGCTGTGGTCACGAAATCAATCGTGAAGTCATCAACCACGCGCACGTCTGCGACAGGCGCAAACCACGAGCGCACGTCAGCGGCCTCATCGGAGGCGCGCTGGTAGCTGAACATCACGTCTTCGGATGTGAAAGCCGAGCCATCCTGGAAGGTGACCCCTTCGCGCAAGGTGAACCGCCAGCCGTTCTCGCCTTCAAGCGGGTTCCAGGACGTCGCCAGCGATGGCTCAATCGACATGTCCTGACCACGGCGCACCAAGCCTTCGTAGATGTTGTTCATAAACGATAAAACGGGCGCAGAGTTCACGGCGTGCGGGTCCATCGTCTGCGGGTCGGTTGTGGACGCCCAGCGGAACGTCTCGGCAGAGAGCGCGGTGCTGGACAGCAAAACCGTCATGCAGACAAGTGCGGAAGATTTCAGGGAATAGTTCATTGGGCCACCCTCCCGGTGATATTGAGCCCGCCTAGACTGCGCTGTGGGCGGGGGACGTCAAGCCCTGCTTTCATTTCGCCGGATCGTTCAACTGGTTGTGATCAGCCGTTGCTGCGCCTGATTGCACCTTCGCCGTGATTGGTTAGGTTGTGACAAACTGGCAACCAAGGCACGAAAGGGCATCGTATGTTTTCAAGGCGTATGTTTGGGATCGGGCTGACCGCATTTGGTCTTTCGGCCTGTAGTGACGTCGCGACAGGACCGATCACGGCGCGCGGTGACGGCACGCTTCCAGCTGATCTACGCCCTGTGCCGAACGCCAGTTATGACGCCTGGGTTACAGCATTTCGAACACGTGCGGCGCGACAGGGTATTTCCGAGGAGACATTGACAGCGGCGTTCCGCGGAACGGGGTACTTACCTGGCGTTGTGCGCCGGGACCGCAATCAGACAGAGTTCAGTCGCAGCCTGGAAGATTATCTGTCCATCGCCGCGTCGGACGGGCGGATTGCAAAGGGGCGCGCAGCCTTTTCGCAGCATCGCAACACGCTGAACGCGCTTGAAACGCGCTATGGGGTTGATGCTGAAATCATCACCGCGATCTGGGGGCTTGAGAGCTTTTATGGCGAGCGACGTGGCGATGTTCCGGTGATTTCGGCCACGTCGACTTTGGCTTATGACGGACGGCGCGGTGCTTTTTTTGAGCGCCAGCTGGTTGCCGCCCTGCGCATTTTGCAGAATGGGGATATCCCGGCCAGCCGGATGACCGGAAGCTGGGCAGGTGCGATGGGGCACACGCAGTTTATTCCGACGTCTTATCAGCAATTCGCTGTAGACTTCACAGGCGACGGCCGTCGTGATATCTGGTCAGAGGACCCTAGTGATGCCCTTGCCTCCACGGCCTCTTATCTGGCCAGGAACGGCTGGGTGCGCGGGCTGCGCTGGGGCAATGAGGTGACAGGTGCAGCCTCCGGCACCGTGATCCAACCCCAGGCTGGCGGGCCGCGCTTTGCAACCACACGCAATTTCCGAGTGATCAAGCGCTATAACAACTCAGATGCCTATGCGATTGGTGTCGGGCATCTTGCTGACCGTGTCGGTGGCGCAGGCCCCTTGCGTACCAGCTTTCCGCCTGATGCCAACGGTCTCACAAAAGACGACCGGATCGCATTGCAAGAGCGCTTGACCGCACGCGGGTTTGATACTCAAGGAGCTGACGGTGTGATCGGCGCAAACACTACAAAAGCCATTCAAACCTATCAGGCAAGCCGTGGCTTGCCAACGACCGGCACCCCGTCGCCGCAGATGCTGGCCGCGTTGCGTTAAGCGGCCAAAGCGCGGTGCACCGCACGGGCCATCACCCGCTCTTCATCGGTGGGGATGATCATCACGCGGGTCTCGCCGGTGCTGATCTCGCGCTTTTTCTGTGTGTTGGCCTCGGCATCGACCGTGATGCCAAGATACTCCAACCCGTCGCAAATCTGTTGTCGGATCGGGGCCGCGTTCTCTCCGATGCCGCCGCAGAAAATAACCGCGTCGATACCGCCCAGTACAGCTGAAAGCGCGCCGATTTCGCGGCGGGCGCGGAAGACGTAATAGTCTATAGCCTGCCGCGCTTCGGCCTTGTCAGAGCCAAGCAGCGTGCGCATGTCGCTGGTCAGACCGGATAGGCCCAACAGCCCGCTTTGCTCGTACAGCAGCTTGAACACATCGTGCGGGGCCATGCCCTTTTGTTCGATCAGGTGCAACACGACGCCCGGATCAATCTGGCCGCAGCGCGTGCCCATCGGCAGCCCGTCAAGCGCCGAAAAGCCCATCGTTGAACCGACGCTTTGCCCTTGCCGGATCGCACACATCGATGCGCCGTTACCTAAATGCGCGACGATGATCCGGCCAGCGTGCAGCTCTGGATAATCGCGGGCGACAACGCCAGTGATGTAGTCATAGCTTAGCCCGTGAAACCCGTAGCGGCGCACACCGTCCTCGTAGTACTCGCGCGGCAGCGCGAATGTGTCATTGACCCACGGGTGATCGCGATGAAAGGCGGTATCAAAGCAGCCGATCTGGAACGCGTTCGGGAAGGTCTTACGGGCTGCGTGCACACCTGCAAGGTTCGGTGGTTGGTGCAAAGGCGCGAGGGGTGAAAGTCTTTCCAGCGCGTCCAGTACCTTGTCAGAGAGGGTCACCGGCTCTGCAAAATCCGCACCTCCGTGCACGATCCGATGCCCGACCCCCCGGATGGTCAAATCGCGGATATACGGTTGTAGCGCGTGTATCACGGCTTCGAGCGCGGCAGACTGCGTGACTGCCAAGACGGGTGTTTTCGTCTTTTTAGACCTATGACACAGGACCAACTGCGCTGTGTTGCCAATCCCGTCGACTTGTCCGTGCAAAAGCAGTTCGGGCTCATCTGCGTCCCGGTACAGACCAAATTTCAGCGAAGAAGATCCCGCATTGAGCGTCAAAATTGCCGTCATGTTCGAACGGCCCAAAGGATCAGGACGGGAGACGATCCCGTTGTCGTGCTGCCTGCGTTCACCTGCGCCTCACTAGCTCTGATTGGTGGCTTTGACCTTTGCGTTATTTGTGTCCTTAACCGCGACGGATGACAATTCAGTTAAATCGACGCGGCCCTCAGACACAATCGCGCATTGGCAACGAAATCCCCATTGCCCTTTGTAAAACTCTGCTGCTATATCCGCCTAGTCCGCAAAGGATGACAGCCCCTATAGCTCAGCTGGTAGAGCAACTGATTTGTAATCAGTAGGTCCGCGGT
>ERZ1740067.316-NODE-316-length-40078-cov-17.801614_pt1 | contig 40078 bp, 36 predicted proteins | sample MGYA00581736_ERZ1740067 | MGnify/ENA primary metagenome ERZ1740067 (study PRJEB43018, sample SAMN04849236) | marine metagenome | isolation source: floating plastic debris | place: Pacific Ocean | collected 2008-08-27 | study: EMG produced TPA metagenomics... | reverse complement strand
AAGCGATGGCGTAATTGGGATTGAGCTCTATGGCACGGTCGTAACTGGCGATCGCCGCCGCCAATTTCCCTTGGGCTCTCAGCGCATTCCCGCGGTTGTTGTAAGCGGTGGCGTTATTGGGATTGAGCTCTATGGCACGGTCGTAACTGGCGATCGCCGCTTACAATTTCCCTTGGTCTCTCAGCGCAAGCCCGCGGTTGTAGTAAGCTTTCGCGTAATTGGGATTGAGCTCTATGGCACGGTCGTAACTGGCGATCGCCGCCTCCAATTCCCCTTGGTCAGACAGCGCAATCCCGCGGTTGTAGTAAGCGATGGCGTAATTGGGATTGAGCTCTATGGCACGGTCGTAACTGGCGATCGCTGCATATAAATTTCCCTGACGACGCGCAACGTATCCGAGCAGAAAATGTGCCCATTGATTTTCATCATCGATAGTGACTGCCCGTAAACAAGCCCGTCTCGCTTCATCCAGCCGATTCAAATCGTCCAAAACATTGCACAGGTTGGCAAACGCCCTGGAGCTGCGGGGAAACTCTCGAACCATCCGCTGAAAAACCTGCTCCGCCCCGCGAAAATCACCCTGTCCCCGAAGGCGCTCCCCTTGCTCAATCAACTGATCTAAGCTTTGCCCCTGCGCTAGCGCTATCCCCGGCACTAGCAACATTCCAGCCAGCATCGCCCCCAGCAATCTCACTTTCACCATCACACCACCTAAAACCCACGCCCCAATCTTATCGCCCCCCCCTAATCGCCGCTATGCCAAAGCAGGGGCGAGACAGGCACGCAAAACGTCCAGCATCGGTCCACTTCTTCCTACGGCAAAACCTGGTCAACGGCAATCATCCGCCCTCCAAACTCAATCAACTCCCCCCGCCCACAAAACCTCTCTTCCCCGGACTGTTGATATACCTCAATGCGATCCTGGGGAAAATTCACCAACCACACCCACTCAATCCCCACCCCCGATACAGCGGCAACTTCACATCACGGTCAAACGCCAACGACAATCCGCCACCTCCACCAGCAAAAAAAGGATGCCAGCAGGTTCAGGATGACCATCGAGATAGCTATCTTTCCGCTGTCGCACAATGGCAACGTCTGGCTCAGGCTCGCTGACATTCGGCAAACGAATAGGATTCTGGCATCGTAAAATTTGTCCGCCCGTCAGCAACGGAAAAAGCTGTTGAAGTAGATTTTGGCAACAGCTTACGGAATTGCCTGAAAAGCGACAGACCGCCCAGCCCAATCGGGCGACGTGGCAGTAACATCTTCGGGCACGCCCACTCGCCCCTCTGCTTCTAAGCGATTTGGCGCAATACCGCGCTCGATTAAATCCTGTCGCACCAGCCGCGATCGCTCCAAGGCCAACCCCTGACCGCCCCCCGTTTCGTCGCTGGGACTGTAACCAATAATCTTGAGGCGCACCTGGGGCGATCGCTTTAATAAATTAGAGATCGGCGTAAGTTTAACCTGGCGATCGATGGTCACCACATTGGCCGACCCCACCGAAAAATATAGGCGAGTGCCAATTTTCGGCATAATCGGCTCCAGGTTTGTCACCACCTGATCCACCCCTGGAATTGTCGCCAACGCCGATCGCACCTCCGACACCGGCACCGCCCCCACACTGCCATTAACAGTCACCTCTCCCTGGGTCGTGTCACTCGCCGGGTCGTACCGCAGGCGATAGGCAGGATCCAAATTGACCCCCTCTCGCTGGTTAAAGAGCTGGATTGTTCGATGCACCTCCGCCGCCACCGCCGTAGGGTTGGGGGGCACATTGACCGCCCGCACCTGATTATCCACAGCAATCCCATCGTCGATCGCCCCCACCGCCGTGGTCATCCGATGTTCTGCCAGTATCCGCAAGTTGTCGCTGGGCACCCGACCGCGCATTACCATGCGATCGCCATCCAGTGCCGCCGTTAAGTTATACAGCCCCAAGGTGGGATCTTGGGCAACAGATTCAATGGCCGCCGTTTCTAATTGATTAACTCGGTAATTCTGATAAGAAAAAAAGCCAAATAGCCCAACAATAGCCACCCCAATTCCCCCCAGAGCCCAAGTAACAACGGGGAAGGATTCCTTATCATCGCTGTTTTTCTTCTCCTTCGATGAACCCTGTTCAATTAACCAGCTAAGGCGTGTGGTGACATCTTCCGGAACAGTACCTAAATCCCCTTCAAATTCAGAAATTTCCTTACGATAGTTCTGCACTAAACTGCCAAAAGTATTGCGTAGTTTATGCAAATAAACCTTAGGAACTTCCCCTGACGCAATCACTGCCACATAACAATATCCTGCCACCTCCAACAAAATTCGAGACGAACCGTACTCGATTTCATTGAGTTCTGAGCCACCATCATCTGCAATAACACAATCAGCGGCAAAGCTACGAATTGCTGTTAGCATCCCCGCCAACATATCGGACTCTAATGATTCTGCATCTTCGCTTTGGGCTTCAGCAATAACTAGTCCCGATTCCTTATGAATTAGGAATGCCGCCCGCGCCGAAAAACGAGACGATTCTCGCAAAATCAATTCCGCCTCCGACACTCCCTGCATGCGCGCCCGCACTTTTCGCTTAATACCTTCAGGACTCAACGAATCAGAAACCTTTTCGTTGATGTCGTTAATAACCTCTTGCAGATATTTATTAATGGTGCCCCCAATAATGGGATAGAGAGCATCCACCATGACATCGCGATCAAGTTCAATTTGACGCTGTATCGCCTCGCCCATTTCTGCGGCAATCGCTTCAGCGATCGCCCCGTGTTTAAGATCCATTTGGGTGCGGATAGCGGCGGAAATTTCTGGACCCAAAACCCGGGCCAAGGTTTCGGGAGAAGACTCAATTTGGGCTTGAATCGCCGAAGGTAAAGCTAGGGAGATCGCCTCCCCCATCGACTCCAGATCTTCCTTTCCACGTTCGTAAATTAGGCGGTCAATAATTGGCGCTAAAACATCGCACATTTCATCCCGAGACTCGCTAATTTCCCGTGAAATTAGCTCTACCCCAATGGGAACCAGTCGATCTAAAAGTTCCTGTGAATCAAATAGAACATGCTCCACCTTATTCAGGCTTCCCTGCATATTGCCCATTTGATTTTCTAAGTGGCTGATGCCATTTCCCAGCAGCAAAACCCGCAATTGCTCTAGGGCATCTTCACCATCTTCAACGCTTTGGATTTCTCCATTCTCAGGGGAAGATTCAGTGAAATTTTGAGCGATAGAATCTTGACTGGTCGTGTCCGAACTTCTTTTTATTGCAGAATTACTATCAACAGAATCAGTGGTAGACATAAAAAGTAGTCGGGATTATTGGACAAATCAATCACGCTAGACTGGGCAGTAGGTTAATGATTTTAATGATATAAATTTCAGCCCCTAATTACGTTGTTTTGAAAGGACGTAAATTCCCCACTATGTAAGGTTTTTGACGCTTAATTGATAACATGACTTAAGTTTCAGACAAACATTTTGACTGTAAAAAGTAGGTGGTCATCCCCCCTTTTCCTTTCACTTTAATTTCTCCCCTGGGTTTAAAAATATAGTCACCTTTCAAGCGGTTGTAGGTGACTTCGCTAACTTGGATTCTGCCGGGCTCGCCATGGGATTCCATACGGCTAGCCACGTTAACGGTGTCCCCCCAAAGGTCATAGGCAAATTTTTTCAGCCCAATGACCCCGGCGACCACCGGTCCCGTATGGATGCCAATGCGAATTTGAAAGGACTTTCCCTGTTCCTGATTCAACTGTCCCAGGGTTTCTTGCATATCCAGCGCCATGCTGGCGATCGCCTGGGCATGGTCAGTACGCAGCTCCGGCAAACCGCCCACCACCATGTAGGAATCACCAATGGTCTTGATTTTCTCCAGGTTGTAAGCCTCGGTCAGTCGATCAAAGCGAGAGAAAATCTGATTTAGGGATTGCACCAGCTCCAGCGGTGGTAGCTTATCGGCCAGAGCCGTGAAGCCCACAATATCGGCAAACATCACCGTAACCTCTGGAAAATCTTCCGCAATGGTGGCTCGCCGAGCCCCAAACACCGTTTCCATATCGCTGCCCTTGGTTTGGTCCACATTGCGCAACTGGTCGGCAACGGACTCCGGCAGGATATTAAGCAGCAATCGTTCTGTTTCGGCTTGGCTAATACGCAACGCTGCTTCAGCTCGCTTACGCTGGATAAACTGCCCCAAATGGCTGCCTAGCATTGCTGCTAAAGGCCAATAGTCTGGCTCAGAGGGACGTTCAACGGTGTCAAAGAACAGCGCCATGCCCATATGGTCCAGGGAGTTGTACAGGGGAAAGCCAAACACAGATTTTGCCCCGGCGGTGGCCGCTTGACTGAGCAGGGCATAGGTGGAGTTAAAAGACTGGTTATCAACGCTGATGCTGACCCCATCGGCTTTGTGCTCCTTTAACCATCGCGGCAAGTTTTCTATCCACACAGGCTTTTTCCTCAGGTGGAAGGGGTCAACATTGTCCCCTGAATCGCTGCCCCAGCCCGGTCTAGTGTTGCTTAGGAAATTGGCAAAGGTTTTAAGGCGCTGGCTACGCTTCCAGGTATGAGTACAGCGCAGAATGTGTTTTTCATTGTCCGAGGCCAGCCACAGTTGACCCAGGTGCCAATCCAAGGCGCTGCAAACAATTTGCAAGATCTTGGAGATCGCTTGGCTCATGTCTGATTCAGTGGTGAACGTTCTCACGGCACTGTATTGCACCTGCATCCGCGTTTGCGATCGCTGACGTTCAGTAACATCGCGAAAAACGTGGATAAATCGCGGCTCATCCACCCGTTTCCCCTGGAGCACCCCACAGGAAAACGACAGGGTACGTCGCTGCCCCAGCTTAGTTCGCCCGATCACTTCTAGGTCACTAACCAGCTCTTCCCCTTGGTCAATTTTGGGATGAAGACTATCGATCGCAAAACTATCCCCTTCCAGCAACACCGTGAGGGACCGGTGGAGCAATTCCTGGGGATGGTACCCCAATAAAGTCTTAACGGCGGGGTTACAGGTTTCAATAATGCCGTCCTTATCGGTGACCAACAGCCCATCGGCCATAGATACAATCACACGATTGATGTACGTCTGTGAAGCGGACAGTTGATCGTATAGCAGCGCCACCTCGTTGGCATTTTGGGTAAGGCGCTGCTTCATTTTCATATCCTCAGTCACATCGTTGAGGAACAAAATAAAAGGGGCGCGATCGCGGCTATGATCCACCAAAATCGTCAAATCAAAATACAACGACGGATCCGGCTCGAAAGCGGGGCGTGCAATGCCCTGAAGCTGAAAATGACTGAGCTCACCACAGATTAAATCTTCAAAAATCGCCTCTAAACCAATTAGCTCAGGAAAGTGGTTATCTAACGTGCTAGTGGTATCAAAGTCCTCTGGAGCCTCCGAAAACTGACGCACCTCGGGCGACGCCTCATAAATCTGCCCGTCATGATTGACCCGCAGGTACGCCATACCTTGGGACATCAAAAAACTCAGCAGGAGTGGGTCCATAGCAGTCATATTTTTCTGTGGTCAATATTTTCTGCGGGCTCTATTGCAGGAGCTCTAGCAGGGGACGAGTGTTCTTCCTTCAGCCTATTGCCAACCCCAAAAAATGAGCCGCGACTATACCTAACGTTGTAATGGGCTTCCCTTTGCGATCGCCCCGTTGCCAATACCACCCCTGAGTTAGACACACCCGAAGTTCCGCCTTGACAAAATACGCGAAATTAACGCGTCAAATGTTCACCATGTCAAACAGCATTAAGGGCATATCGCACTAATTCCTTTATATCTCTTGTGAATTTTTTAGGCGGGTCTTTAAGGCACTCTTTTCAAAAATTTGGTGATTTAAAGGCGTGTTATCAATGCACTGCTAGAAGCTTCATGCAGTGAAAAGTACACGCCTTTCCAAAACAAAAAATCCTAGGGGTCGAAGTCTTGGTGGCAATAGCTTTGACATTTGTTTGATGTTTAAGTAACGACAGCCCCTAGCAAGGGGATGTCCTGTGTGCTCTAGACGACTTTGCTTTGAACGACTGTGCTTTGGATGAAAGTTGCCTCGGTAAAAATTACGCGATGAAATTGCACAGGCAAAAATCGTAACCATGGGAACTAGGTCTATGGAGATTACGCCAATAACAACAGGCCATCAGCAAAGTAATTACAAAATCGCCATTAAGCGCAATCTTCGTTAATGTGTGAAGAGCTGTGGAGGACGTGAGGCAAACACTGGACATGGGCAAGTTAATGGGCGGAGTGGCAAATCAAATATCCGTGGACCAGATATCGACTCGTCAACTGGGTTTCAGCGGCGATCGCCCACAAAATCCCTTGGCAAAGTTGATTGCCGCCGCCATCGCTGCCGCCACCGTTTTTACCCCTGCCGCCCAAGGGCAAACCCCGCCCCCGCCTACCGTTGTGCGCAACCCCATTACCGTGCTGTCGGATATTCAAGAATCCAACTCGGAAGCAGGCACCGTTACCGCTCGGGGCAATGTGTTTGTGGACTACCCGTCTCGCAATTTAGAAGCCACCTCTGCCCAGGCGCAATATTTCAGCAACGAACGTCGTCTAGTGCTGGCGGGGGATGTTTTAGTCCTGCAAGAGGGCAACAGTCTGCGGGCGGAAGTGGTTACCTACTACGTTGATGAGGGTCGAATGGTGGCACTGCCCCAACCCAATCGTCAGGTGGAATCAATTTACTTAATTCCTGAAGGTCCTGCCCCAGGAGCGGCTCCAGCGCCCATTGACGAGTCCCTGCTCAATGGTGCCCCCGACGGTGCGGTAAGCGTCCCCGTTGAAGCTGTGCCGCCTGCTAATGGATCCGAATCCTTTGATCAAAACCAAGGACCGTTTGATTTCGAGCAATAGTCCCCTTGCCAAAACGCTGTGACAGATATTTTGGGTGAAATAATTGGCGACGTTCACCCTTAAATTACGCCTAGGGAGCAGACGCTGATTGCTTACATTTTCTAATTAAGTACGGGTTTGCCGTGGGTTAAAAGTTAGAGAATTTCAGGGCGATCGCTGAAAAGCGGTAAAATCTTAGACTGAAATTTCAAGCTCAATATTGTGTTGGCTACGATTACGTGAATAGCGTCGGTTGATACACCGTGACCGACCCACGAGCGCACAGGCGAAGGAATACTATTGAGCTTGCGCCGTGTAGCCCAGGAGCGATCGCCCCTATGTCTTTATTTGATTGGTTTGCAAATCGCCAAAAGGTGGATGCCACCGCACCGGAGCCCCCAGAGCGAGAGATTGCTGATGGACTGTGGACCAAATGCGAAGCCTGTGGGGTGATGGCTTACACCAAAGATTTGAAGGCTAACCAGATGGTGTGCTCAAACTGCGAGCACCATATGCGAGTGTGGAGCGATGATCGCATTGAACAGCTTATTGATGAAGACACCTGGCTGCCGCTCGATACGGGAGTGGCGCCGGTGGATCCCCTAGGGTTTCGCGATCGCAAGGCCTACCGCGATCGCATCAAGGAAGCCCAGGCAAAATCCGGACTTGTGGACGCAGTGCAAACGGGACAGGGGGAAATTCTTGGCGAACCCCTGGTGTTGGGGGTGATGGACTTTCGGTTTATGGGGGGCAGCATGGGCTCGGTGGTCGGGGAAAAGCTAACCCGCGCCATTGAGCACGCCACAAACCAAGGGGTGGCAGTCATTATCCTCTGTGCATCGGGGGGAGCGCGAATGCAGGAAGGCATGCTGAGCCTGATGCAAATGGCGAAAATCTCTGGTGCCCTAGAGCGCCATCGGGCTCAGGGGCTGCTGTATATTCCAGTGCTAACCCACCCCACCACCGGCGGCGTTACCGCCAGCTTCGCCATGTTGGGGGATTTAATCCTGGCGGAACCAAAAGCAATGATTGGCTTCGCAGGGCGGCGGGTCATTGAACAAACCTTGCGGGAAAAGCTGCCCGACAATTTTCAAACGGCGGAATATTTATTGGCCAACGGTTTTGTGGATGCGATCGTGCCTCGAACCCAACTCAAGAAAACCTTGAGTCAGTTAATCAATATGCACCGTCGCCCGGAGTCTAAGGTGGCTGTGGGCAGTGCGACAGGTCATAACGGCACCGGAAGTGAATTGGCGGGCAATCCATCCCAACCCTTTAATGAGTCCCTGAACGGCTCAGCTTCTATGCCCTAGCGGTGATTTCCGGGAAGTTTTCTTCCACTCGAATTGGGCAATTCAATGGCAGTTTAATTTATGAGGTTCGAAGCCCAGGAGTCTGAGAGAATTTGCAGATTGTTGAGGGATTGTTAATGAACCTATCGACACAAAACGCCTTTCGACAATCGCGATGTAAAATTGTTGCTGGTTTCGCCAGTATAATGTTAACTTCTGTGTCACATAAGATTCTATGTCAGGGCAAGCTGGCAAACAGCGACAGAATCTAACGGCACGAGTCAATGATTTTCCTGGCTTAAATGCCTGACCGACACCAGAGACCTACGTTCTAGAGATATCCATGCTGAGAAAGTGCATTTTGTTCGCCATAGCTGCAGTTTTCCTTGTTTTTCAAACTGCTGTGGACGCTGCCCACGCCATTGAAGTGGACCCCGAGCTACGCACCGTTAATCTGGACGAAAGCGGAGAGGTTGTTACTTTGAGTATGGAGCAGGTGGCGATCGGCAAGCGCGTGTTTAACGACACCTGCGCCCAGTGCCATGCTGGTGGTGTCACCAAAACCAGCCCCGACTTGGATTTGTCCCCCGACTCTCTAGCTGGTGCAATTCCTGCCCGTGACAACATCGCTGGCTTGGTGGATTATATGAAGAACCCCACCACCTATGACGGTGAAATCGAAATTTACGAATTCCACCCCAGTACCCGTAGTTCTGATATTTATCCGGAGATGCGTAACTTAACGGACGAGGAGCTTTACGCCGTTGCTGGTCACGTTCTAAGCCAGCCAAAAATTATCGGTCCTCGCTGGGGTGGTGGTAAGACCAAATATTCCACCTAAATACCTAGAGATTTTTAAACGCCAAGGCGCTCAATTAGCACCGGCAATTTCAATTAGGTGATTTTCAGAAGGCTTTTCTACGGAAGAGCCTTCTTGCTGTTTTAAGGCATGTGGACGTCGTTATATGACAGGCAAAATCAAACTTTGAAGTATGTTGAACGGCTCTCAACATAAGGCGCTGCTGCACAGAGCAGGTGCATAGGATGAGAGCGAAAGTGCTCAGGACTATAACTATGCTCTTTATTACCAATCGTGCTTTTAAAGAAGGATTAACCCCCGAACAAACTAAAAATTCGCCAAATTTATTGCCGCGAACCGTCAACTTTGATTTAAAAAATAACGGCTTTCACTCCTCTATTTATTTTTGCGATCGCCACGGAAAAGACAGCTACAGCGAAATTGGGCACGCTGCGTTTCTTAAAAAACTGGCTGAAGACCCAGCGGAGCACATCCTGTTTTACATTCACGGATTCTCCAGCCTGCCTGAAGCGCCAATTTTTGAACAAACCCAAGAGCTACAAAACCACCTGAATACATTGGCCCCTACAGGCAGCATCAAGGTGGTGCCCCTCATCTGGCCCTGCGATGACGACTTCGGCATTATCAAAGACTATTTTGACGATCAAATTTCTGCTGATGGTAGCGGCTTTGCATTTGCGCGGGGGTTCAAATGGCTAACAGATAATCCAATTTCTAAAGATTCTTCCGGCAAGGGATTTAGCCTGATGGCCCATTCCATGGGGTCAAAGGTTTTACAAAGCATCCTAGAAAAGTCAGCCAAACACTTCTACAAGCGCGGATTTCCTTCCCTGTTCCAAAATATTTTCCTTGTGGCTCCCGATCTCGAAAATGAAGTTTTGGAAACGGGACATCGGGACATGTGGATCCCATTGGTGACCCGTAATGTTGTTGTTTATTACGCTGTTGATGATTGGGCTTTGTTTGGAAGCATTGTTGCTAATGCTTCTAAGGCGGGAATTTCTAAACGCTTGGGACAAAGTGGCCCCGCTGACATGATTCGAACGCCTAGTAATGTGTTTGCCCTAGATTGCAATAGCTTCAATAATTCCTACGATCACCCCGTTGGTCACAACTATTTCACCAGCACTAATGGGGAGGAGTCTGAATCGCCGGGCGAGAAACTGGAACCGGGCTTGGTGGTGAAACACATGCACCGAACCCTTCAAAAGGGGGAAGTCGCTATCTTCCCAGGAAAAAGGCATTGCGTTCTCGACGATGCCCTTGTCTCAGAAAAAGTGCCCCGCAGCTAAGTAATGTCAATTCTCCAAATTGAGGCGATATTAATTGCCCTTAAAGTCCAGTCTTGCTGGGTTCTCAAAATCTCTCTAAATTGAAGAACAGGCATAAGGTTCGTTACCAACCAATTCATTATTAAGAAAGGCTCCGAGTTCTCAAAGAACTGGAGCCTTTTGGGTTTAATTGATCGGGATTTATTGAAATTGTGTTTGGAACAAAAAGCTAGGTGATCACAGTGGGTTGGTCGCGACCGGTTAAGGTTTTGATTTGGGCAATTTCATCGGCAATCTGAATCAATTCACCGAGTGCCTCCTGGGTTTCGATACCGTGCTTTGCTGTGTCAGCTTCGTAGCTTTCCAAGTAAACTCGCAGCGTTGCGCCCTGAGTACCGGTTCCTGAAAGGCGGAATACGACACGAGACCCATCGGTAAAGCCAATGCGAATGCCCTGCTTCTGGCTGACGCTATTGTCCACGGGGTCGGTGTAGCTAAAGTCATCGGCATAATCAACGGTGTAGCTGCCGAAGGTTTTGCCTTTCATGGTGCCAACCTTGTCCCGCAGATTGCCCATTAGAGTGTTGGCGCGATCGCTATCCACCCCTTCGTAATCGTGGCGGGAGTAATAGTTGCGTCCGTAGGTTGCCCAATGCTCTTTAACAATATCGGCGACAGATTGTTTGCGCACCGCCAAAATATTGAGCCAAAACAGCACTGCCCACAGCCCGTCCTTTTCGCGCACATGGTTGGAGCCGGTGCCAAAGCTCTCCTCTCCGCACAGGGTGGCTTTGCCCGCATCTAGCAGGTTGCCGAAGAACTTCCAGCCGGTGGGGGTTTCGTAGCTGTTGATATTGAGCTTAGCAGCAACGCGGTCAACGGCGGCGCTGGTGGGCATGGAGCGGGCAACGCCGGCAATACCGTCTTTGTAGCCGGGCACTAAGGTGGCGTTGGCGGCTAGTACCGCTAGGCTGTCGCTAGGGGTAACAAAAAAATTGGAGCCGAGGATCATGTTGCGATCGCCATCACCATCAGACGCGGCACCAAAGTCCGGAGGAGTGTCGCCAAACAGAATTTCCACCAAATCGTGAGCGTAAACCAAGTTTGGGTCGGGGTGACCGCCACCAAAGTTTTCCAGGGGCACGCCATTTTTCACAGTGCCCGCCGGAGCGCCCAGTAAACCTTCAAAAATCTTCGATGCATAGGGACCGGTAACCGCGTGCATCGAATCCACTGCCAAGGAAAATCCAGAGGCGATGTATTCCCGAATCGCGTCAAAATCAAAGAGAGACTGCATTAAATCCGCATAGGCTGCGACGGAGTCAACCACCTCAACGGTCATTTCGCCCAAAGCGACGGTGCCCAACTGATCCAAATTCAAATCCAGCGCTTCCAACATTTGGTACGCATCGATGGTCTGAGTGCGCTTATAAATGGCGTTGGTGATTTTTTCGGGAGCCGGACCACCATTGTCGATGTTGTACTTCACCCCAAAATCCCCTTCGGGGCCACCGGGGTTATGGCTAGCGGAAAGGATGATGCCGCCTAAGGCCTGGTTCTGGCGAATTAGGTTCGATGCGGCGGGGGTGGAGAGGATGCCGCCTTGACCAACCAACACTTTGCCAAAGCCGTTAGCCGCCGCCATTTTTAAAATAATTTGGATGGCTTCGCGGTTATAGTAGCGACCGTCGCCACCCAGCACCAAGGTTGTGCCTTCGTATCCGTCGAGGCTGTCGAAGATGGATTGGACAAAATTTTCAAGATAATTGCGCTGTTGAAACGTGGGAACCTGCTTGCGGAGCCCAGATGTGCCCGGCTTTTGATCGAGGTAAGGTTGGGTCGCAACCGTATGGATATTCATAACAGCGTCTCTAAAAAGTGCTCTCTTTGTAACTGGATGTGGCAATTAAACCGAAATGGTTAATCGAAGTAATCCCATTTCGGACTGAACTTCGATCTTGACGGTTAGCCTCAAAGTCTAATGGTTAAATCCATTGGCTGAAGTGACGCAGCCAACAGGTAGGGGCCAGCATATCAAGGCGTGGCAATGTTGGCGTTAAGCCTGATACGGAGACAATTCCTGGTCTGCGCGGTGGGTTTAAGAGAGCGTTTAAAACAGATTATGGCTAGCTTTTGGACAAAACTGTGTTGGAGCGGCTGTGCTGAATATTAGCGACAGCGGTGGCTAAATGATTAATCAATAGCGCCGGATAGCGCCGGATAAATAGGCCGCATAAATGCCGGATAAATAGGCCGCATAAATATTTAGTCAACGTGGATTGTTTGTTGATCGTCTTTAGCGTGGTGGCGATCGCGCGATCGCTGGGCGATGATGGGAACGCTACAGTTAGGGCGACTGGCTATTGATAATTGACCAAGCGCCATTGGGTATTTGGGTATTGTGCTGAGGTGGGAATGGCTTCACGGGTAAATACACGGGCAGAACTACGAGAGTGTTACCGCAAGCTGGGGCTACCGGTGGGGTCGTCGTTGGCGGAGGTGAAGGCAGCGTATCGAAAGCTGGCGCGGCAGTATCACCCAGATGCCAATTGTGGCGGGGTGACACCGTCTCAAACACAGGACCAATTTATTCAGGTCACTGCGGCCTATCGAATGCTGATGGAGCATGGGCATCAAATTACGGGGGAACGCGATCGCCGCACCCGCACCACCCGTCGTAGCCCCCAGCCCAAGACTGCGGAAAGACCCACGGTCCCAAAGAACACGCCCCAACAAGCCAGCACCAAGTCCCAGCCAAAAGTCCGCGTCCAGTCTGGCCCGACCCCGAAAACCAAACGTAAGGTCAAGGTCTCCCCCAACGACGATATGGTGACCGGGGTGGATCCTAGTCAGCCCCGTAAGCAGCCAAAGATGTGGCCAAAGGTGGAATTCAATCCGGAGCTATCCACGTTTGATCAAGAACTAAAAGAAAAAACCTACAAGCGCTTGAAGGCATTGCTAGCCTCCCGGCGGTTTCCTAGTGCGATCGCCATGAGCGAAGCCCTAGCAAGTCGCATTCCCCAAGATCCTGAAGCGAAACAGTGGTTAGCCATTAGCTACCATCGGTGGGGACGAGAGTTGGTGGACCGCCGTGAGCCCGATAAAGCTCGAATTTTTCTAAAGAAAGCGTTGCATACCGATCCCCACAACCGTGAGCTTTGGGTGGCGATCGATCATGAGTTTCAACGCATTGAGCGGAGTTGAGCGTCAGTAAAAAGCAGTGTTACTGATAACAAGGCACTCAAGAAACAATAGATTGCCATCCTATTTCTTCGTCAAAAGATTAGGCTGGCTCCAAAAAATGTAGCCTAAAGCCAGCACTTGAAGCGGAATTAGCAACATAAATCCCTTGGCAAAAAAAGGAATTTCAGTATTAGCTATAGATCCTAAAACAAGACCGCCCGCCATAACTAAGGACGCTAATCTCACCTGTTTCTTTGTCTTCATTATTTCCCCACAATCCTGTACGCCGTTAATTAGAGTCTAGTGATCACCAACACTCATTAAAGGGCCTTTGCCCCAGTTTCCAAAAAGCTCCAAAAAACGCTATTACCGAGCAACGAAGGGACTTCCAGATCGTAAAAGGCTGCCAATCGAGTTGCGTAGTAAGCGAAAAACAATGCAAGGGAACCAACCATTGTTTTTCGCTTCACTAAAGGCATCCAAAACCTCGCTTTGAGCGTTTCAGCGAATGGCTGCGTACAAAGTGCCAAAGCTCCCGTCACACCTGCGAGAAAAGTTAGTGCGGCAATGGGAATTCCAAACAGATGGTACCAAAGGGACAGTCCAATATTGCCGTGAGCTAATGCTCTAATCGACCGAGTTAGACCACAGCTTGGAGAAGGAAATCCCAAAAAAGCCTGAATTAAACAACGGGGAAGGGGCAAGGCATAGTCAAAAGCGCTGAACCCTACCATTGCAGCACCTAGCCCACTGGCTAGACTGATCCCTAAGTAGTATTTCCAGCGCCCTTGCTTTTGCATACTTCCCGACAAAGCACTCAAACCTTTGACTTCAAGAAACTCAGAGTATCAATAGGATTTCTTCGAAGATATACCTCTAGCCTTTTCAAGAGCAATACTTAAAACCAGCCGCGCTTGTTGTTGATATAAGTGTCAACAAATTCTTGGTCTTCTTTAGTAATGTAGAGAATGCCTTCAACCAAACCGATGATTCCCATGATGGGCGCAGCGATCCCGCAGGTTAAAAGACTAGCTAGCAACATAATGACTCCTTCAGTGGAGTACCCCAAGATAAATTTGTGGATTCCCAAAGCACCAATAAGAATCCCGCAAATCCCCGCTGAAACCTTCTTTTCTGCACCAGGAATAGCCACGCTTCTTTCTCCTAAAAATAATATTTTGAAAGGTTTATTGTTTGCCCTTTCTTGTTTCAGTCTTGAATAAATACTGTTAAAGTCGAGATCTTGATTGCCGCCAAAACAGTGTCCATTCAAAATCTTTTGTCTTACGACTGTCTTACGACATCAGGATAGCCCAGGAACTTTGTGGGTGCCAGTCAAATCCCTTTACCTTGTCTATGCTGCACTCAAAGAGGGCAAGAACGTCACGATCGCCGGAAAAATAATTATCAATAAAAGCACCAGCAATTGCAGCCCAATAAAGGGAACCACGCCTCGATAGATTTCGCTGGTTTTGACCACTTCTGGAGCAACACCGCGTAAATAAAACAAGGCAAATCCAAAGGGTGGCGTTAAGAAAGAGGTTTGTAAATTAGCGCCCATTAAAACGCCATACCACATCATATCCATACCAAAAGCTTGGGCCGCGGGAGCAAAGATTGGTAGCACGATAAAAGCGATTTCAAAGAAGTCAATAAAGAAGCCCAGAATAAAAATCGTGATCATATTGACCGCAAGAAAACCAAACTGCCCACCGGGTAGATTTTGTAGCAAATCCAACATAAAGCGATCGCCATCAAGCCCACGAAAGACCAGGCTAAAGGCGGTGGAGCCAATCAAAATGAACATTACCATGCTTGAAATTCGTAGCGTCGCCTGACTCGATTCTGTCAGCATAGCTTTAGAGAATTTCCCATTAAAAGCCGCCAGAATAATTGCTCCTAAACTCCCAATTGCTCCTGCTTCAGTGGGGGTGGCAATGCCGAAGAAAATGCTACCTAATACCAAAATAATTAACAGCAGCGGCGGAATCATTACCCCCAATATCCGCTTAAGTAATCTTGCTCCGCCAATATTGCGCACTTCTTCTGGCAACGCAGGGGCGGCGTCGGGCTGCAACCAGGCTACGGCCATCACATACACGCCAAAGGCGGTAGTCATCATTAAACCGGGAATAATTGAGCCGATAAACAACGGTCCCACAGAAATCCCTAGCTGATCCGCCAGCACCACCAACACTACGCTGGGGGGAATAATTTGCCCCAAGGTGCCCGATGCGGCGATGACCCCAGCTGCCAGCGATCGCCGATAGCCGTAACGCAACATAATCGGTAAAGAAATCAGCCCCATTGCCACCACTGTGGCGGCCACTACGCCAGTAGTCGCCGCCAGAAGAGCACCCACCAACACCACCGCCAACGCCAAGCCGCCGCGAACTCGCCCAAATAAAATCCCCATAGTTTCCAGCAACTTTTCCGCAATGCCGGATTTTTCTAAAATCGCACCGAGAAAAATAAAGTAGGGAATGGCTAGCAAGGTGTAATTGCGCATAATGTCAAAAATTCGTCCCGGCAACGCAGTCATAAAAACCGGGTCAAATTCGCCAAGCAAAATGCCAATAATTCCAAAGGCGATCGCCACGCCGCCCAGGGAAAACGCAACGGGATAGCCCAACATCAAAAACAGCAGCGCCCCTACAAACATGAGCGGTCCCAACCAGTCCAGACCGCCTGCTCCAACTACTGCCAGAATGTCCATTATTTTCCTTGGGTCTTGCTCTTTAAAATTTCCGCTAAAAACTGAAGGCGATCAAAGTACATATGGCGATAGGAACAAACACAATGTCCTGTTGCGTCGAGCCATCAATCAGAGTTGTCAGAACTAATCCTGGCGCGATCGCCTGGACCTTCCCCAAGGATGACCAAGCTTTTCACCGCCTCTGAAAACCCCTGAAAAATCAACAGCCCAAAGCTAATAATAATTAGAGACTTAATGGGATATCTCGGTAAGCCGCCAGCATCAGAGGAATTCTCCAGCACCAGCCAGGAGTTTAAGGTCCAACTCCAGGAAAAGTAAATGATCAAACCACTGAAGGGAATCAAAAACAGCAGACTTCCCAACAAATTAACCCAAGCTTTTTTCCGCTTTGACAATCCTTTGTAAATCAAATCCACCCTTACATGTTCATTGCGTTTCAGGGTGTAAGGCGCCCCCAACATAAACACCAGCGTGAACAAATACCACTGCAGCTCTAGCAAAGTATTAGACGTTAAATTTTGCCCAATTGCCCGTCCCACATAGCGCCCCACCACATTCCAAGTGCCCACCAGCACCAACACCAGCACCAGCCAGGCCACCAGTTTTCCTAAGCTTTCCGTAAATCGATCAATCCATCGAGCCAGCCAACGGGCGCTCTTAAAAACCTTCTTGGAAACAAAACTGTCGTTCGGTGCAAAGTTACCCATAAAAACGACGAGAAAAAGTAGCTAAGGAAAATACACGCTAAGTAGCTGAGTCACAAATAGCCAAAAAATAGCTGATAAATAACTGGGGTCTGTCATTGTCTACCTCTCAAAGCTATTAGCGGCGAAGGCTTTAACCCCTAGATTTTTTGGCTTTGCTAAGGCGTTTACTCTCCACTGCGTAAAGCTGCTAGCAGTGGATTGATGACACGCCCTAAGCCGCAGACCACTACTGGGAAGCCAGAAAAGATTTTACGCTGAGGCTTCGTCTGACTTTTCTGTGGCGGTCACCTCAGCGGGCTCATTCACTTCCGCATCCACCGTTGCCGGGGGCTCGGACGATTCCAACGCAGCGGGAGGACGCTCTTCCAAGGTGGCTTTCATAGGCGCTTTTACCGATTCTTCCACCCGTTCCGCCTCACGTTTAAACTCGGTTTCAAACTCCTTTGACGCATCCTGGAAACTGCGAATTGTTTTCCCTAGGCTCCGTCCAATTTCTGGCAGCTTTTTAGGACCAAATACTAAGAGAGCAACGACGCCAATTAGCATCATTTCCGGTAAGCCAATGCCAAAAACATTCATGGTTTTTGCGTCCTAGAAATCGTCTGATGGTTTGAAGATAAACCGGGAAGGTGAGCCGGTAAACATTCACAAAAAATCCCGGCTAGACCGGGATTCATAAATAAATTACGGAACTAATGCAAAATCAAGTCTCGCAATTTATTGAAAGCGGAAAAATATCCGCAGCCCTGGCCAATTAGTTGCCGAGGGAACGCCAGTCTACGTTGACGCCATCAATCAAAATTGAGGAGTTGTAAACTTGCAAAATAATTAGCAGGAATACCAGAAAAAGTCCCATGAAGACGCCCATTAGGGGGGTAGTGCCCCAACCGGGAGAAACTTTACCGTATTCGGAATTCAAAGGCCGCAGGATGTTTCCTAGGCGTGTTTGTTGAGCCATTTTGTACTTACCCTAATCTTATTAGGACTAACTGTTTCTGACGTTTATCTTAACTAAAATGTTAATCGCCACTTGTAACTGCCAACGACGCTGACAGTTCGCCACGTGTCATGTGCTGTCGCCGCATTGTATCAAAATACAGGCAGCAAGCGTGGAGACAGCATAAATTTACCAGGGCGAACCTAGAACCGATTCTCAGCGTCAGAAGAAGGCTGAGGGGCACAAAAGTTAAGAGCGACTGTGGGTATTGCCCGCGAATTCGGTTAAGATCGCTGAATATAGTTCAACAAACTTTACGTTTAGATATCATTCAGAATTATGGTTGAAGCTTCAGATCCCGCTTTTTCCGTTGGTATGGTCGTCTGCACCATTCTTCTCGGCGTTACTGCTTATTCGATTTACTTGTCTTTCGGTCCTCCGTCTGCGGAGCTAAGCGATCCTTTTGAAGACCACGAGGACTAAGCTTGGTTGCCGGGGGCTGTTACTTTTGCTTGCTCGATAAATTTCAAGATTTGGTGCGGCAAAGACGGCAGTTCCCAGCATTCTTTGAATACAACATTCTTTGAATACAGAATTAATAGTCAGGGCGTGTCATCAGTTAAGGGTCAAGAGCCAGACACGGTAGGTAATGCACGCCCTTTCGAAACAAAACGCATAGGGGCTGAAGTCCTCACGGGCACTGGTTTTAGAGCTTGAATGATGACAGCCTTTAGTTTTCACCTTGTTGGGAAGGCTTGCCCTTGAGTTTATCAGGGGCGCTGTGGCGCTGTAGGCACTGACTGTCGACGCTGCCGTAGCTGTTGAAAAACGCCAAAATTAGACGGTAGTGGCAGGTTGTCTGGCGTAGATTGGTCAGGTGCGTTGGGGGTTGGGTTAGGTAATTGGTCAGACCGCAGTCGGCTAAGGCTGTAGAGAGGCTGGCGTGAATTTGACAGAATTTTTCCATTTTGGCGGGGGTCTAAGTAGCGATCGCCCCCTCGAGAGTTCCGCAAATGGCGAGCCATAAAGGCAGCGGACAAAGTTTTAAAGTAGGTGCGATATTGCTTTGGGTCATTGGAACTGCCCAAGTTTGGCAAGTTAAAGACATCGCTATTTTTGTCCAGCAATACGGAAAAATGGCTGGCTCCTACCATTACAAATAATTTTTTGCCCACTGCTCGCATTTGGGTGAAGGGGAGAAATTGCTCTGGCAATGGAGGGGCAATGGTGTCGTCGCTGCTGGCGATAATCGCGGTGGGTACCTGAAGCGATCGCAATCCCTGGGGACCAAATAGGTAGCTGGCAATAGGATTAACAGCGATCACGGCTTTAATGCGATCGTCCTGGAGGGAAACAAAGCGATCGCTGGGGAAAGGCTTAATAAACATCGCCTGACATTGCAGCAGCAGCGATGGGTTGGGGCGGGGAATCAGAATATCGTTGGTGCACTGATTTTTTATATGGTCAAAATCCAGCTCGGCACCGCCCACGGCCAGAGCGGTGTAGCCCCCGAAGGAATGGCCAATAATGCCCGTGTTGTCGAAGTCTATGGTGCCTGCCAAGCCCTGCAGCTGTGGTCCGATAATTTCCAGCAGATCCAAGGTGCGGGACACGTCTTTGCTGCGGTTCACAAAATCTTGGGGATCGGCAATTTCGCTGCCTCGACCGTCTAACAGTGCCTGCACAAAGGCTGTGTCGCTGCCCTTGTGTTCCGGCACCGCCACGATAAAGCCGTGGGATACCAGGTGCTGTGCCAGGTACACAAAAGCCTGGCGATTGGAGGCCAGACCGTGGGAAATCACCACGATGGGGTGCTGGGGACGGGGGGGTGACTTAGAAGTGCTCGGCTGATTGGGCTGACCGGGCCAATACACGTCCACGGGCATAAGTGGGCGATCGCCGCCAGAGGTTTGAATCGAACGCATGGACCACGGGTAGGGACCGGACGCCATCAAATCCACTGTCCCTTCGTTGGGATCTGGCGGAAACGCCACGATCGCCCGGTTACGCTCCTGACGAAACTGGGCAGCCACCACTCCTAAAGCTCGGTTGCGAATCGCCATCACCTGTTCAATGCGCTGGACTACGCCGACAGCCTGTCCCAAGTCCACCTGTAAATTGGCTGCCGGATAATTTTGCAGCACCGACAGCAAGCTCAGCCCCTGTTCCCCCGCTGCCGCCTCTGCCAAGGCTTCTTTGAGGGCTGGCACGTCGGGAATTTGGTTAGAATTTTGTAGAATCTGCGCCAGATAGTGAAGAATGGTGTTGCCCTGGGGAGAATTTAAAAAGCTGAAAATCACCTGGGCATTGACGTTGGCAGGCTCTCCTAAAATAGAGCGGATTTCTTCAATTTCATCGGGTTCCAACAGGCGAGCATACAGGCGCAGATCAGGCTCGATGCGGTTGTCATTTACCAGCGCTTCTAAGCTAGACACCTGGATTCGTGCCCGGATCCTGCCGTACACAAATTCAATGGATTCTGCCCCCCAGGCGCTTCCTGGCGAAAGCAAAAAACCACAGGCGGTGAGGACCGTTGAAAGCAACCACTTGGGAGTCCGTTGCGATCGCCGCTTCCGTTTTCCTTTCACAAACACCTCGTTGCGATGTCATCACTCAGCTAGCCGTCATTGTTTAGCAAAATCCTTTGGCGAAGTCCTTTGGCGAACTGCCCCAAACGTCGCCTTAAATCCCTTTAACCACCGCTGCGCTTAGCCGGATACCCCTGCGCCACTAACAGTTTCACCAACTGATCAGCGCAGTCCCCCTGTAGTTCCAGGGTGTCATCTTTGACCGTTCCTCCAGTGCCACATTGGGCTTTTAGCTTTTTCAGCAAGTCTTTCAAAGTGTCCGGACCACATTGAAAACCAGACACCACCGTCACCGTTTTACCGCCTCGCCCCTTGCGCGATGCCTGCACTCGTAATTTTTGCTCACTGGGGGACAACTCCACGGGGGATCGCTCCAGCGCCTCGTCGCTGGAACCGCCAAATTCCGAGTACACCACCCGGTTTTTAGATCCTTTTCCCTTTCGATTGCGATCGCCCATAGCCACCATTCCCTCAGCCAGTTACCCAGGGCGCATCATTCACTAAGCCCCAGAAGCTCTAACACCCTAATGGAAACATACCGTCTGGGGGGGACAACCCGTAATGTGACCGTTGTAAATCTGGCTTTTCCGCTGAATTTTTCAGCCACGCTCCCCTAGAACTGTCGCTTAATTTTCAAGTTCGATTCCTAGTCTAATTTTCAGCCTCGTCACTGGGCTTAGGCCAAAGCAAACGAATTCCCAACACGGCAAAACCTATCGCCGCAGCTCCTTTCACCCAAACCGTCGGTAGCACCAACGCGGCACCGCCACCCACCACAACCCCAATGGCACTCGCCGTCACCAAGGCTACGGAGGTGCCCACGAACACGGCAGTGGGAGATTTTGAATTGCCGCTAAGGGCGATCGCCGCCAACTGGCTTTTGTCCCCTAACTCCGCCAAAAACACCGTGGCAAAGCTGAGGGCTAAAAGCTGCCAGCTCCCTTCTCCATTTGCCAACCAATGCGTCAACCAATCCATAAAATCCCAGCGCCCTCAATTACTCGATTTTGATAGTTACTTATTAGTAGTTGCCCAGGGATGCCTTCCCCCAGCGAAGCACTAGGCTGCGTGCAAAATATCCCACAGCAGAGAGATGGCCACCACCAGAAAAATGCCGCCCACTAGCTTTTCCAAAAGCTTTTCGGAAACTCGTTTCGCCAGAAGACGTCCCAAAAGGACTCCCACAAGGCTGGTGGCTACTAGGGCGATCGCCGCTCCAGAAAACACAAGCCATGGACGCTGGGACTCGGCGCTCATCAGCAAAACCGCTAACTGGGTCTTATCGCCGAACTCCGCCGCAAAAATGGCAAGAAAAGTAGTGCCGAAGACACTTAAAAAGGTGCTGGAGTCTTCAGCCCCTTGGTTGTTGTCAGTGCTGTTGCTGGAAATTTGAGCAGCCTGACCAGAAACTAAATTCGTGGACACTTGAGTAGACTCGCCAATGGGTTTTGGCGGGTCAAGAATAGGCTGAGGCACGGTAAACGGGTAGGTTGAAATCAACAGGGATTCCTAATTTTACAACTGTTACGGTGAATTACAACAGTGTTTTTTCGATTACAGTCGCCCACCGACACGTCACAGTACAGGCATTATGAAGACATTATGAATAGAAACAATCCAAAAAACAGGGTAGACAAATCACTCACTAAACTCAGTAAGTTTTTAAGCTTAGTTCTACGGCACCAACCGGAAACCATTGACCTCAAATTAGATCCCCAAGGGTGGGCTGATGTGGATGATTTACTAATAAAAATGAATTGTCACGGTCAAGGAATTAGTATTAATAAAGATCAATTAGAAAAAATTGTTGCAGAGAATGATAAGCAGCGATTTTGCTTCAATGGCGATCACACTCGCATCCGTGCCAACCAAGGACACTCCATTGCAATTGACCTATCCCTGTCTTCCCAAACCCCTCCAGAACTGCTATTCCACGGCACTGCCACCCGATTCTTAGACTCGATTCGTCAGCAGGGATTACTGTCCCAAAGTCGTCAATATGTGCATCTTTCTGATAAGAGAATCACAGCAGAGACAGTTGGAAAGCGCCATGGAAAACCGGTAATTTTAGAAGTTGACAGTGGCGAAATGACTCGTCAAGGACTTGATTTTTTTCTCTCTAACAATGGTGTTTGGCTCACCAAATTCGTACCGGCGCACTACATTACTTTCCCAAGCTAGATCGCCAGAAAATTTTCTTGAAAGTGTTTTCTAAATCGATTTCCCAAACCAGACTCTCTAAATTGAGAATATAACCCTTGCTCTTTACAGTCAGAACTTCTAACTGACATTCAAAATTCGTGGATTATAACTCTCCACAATCCGTCCGAAGCTACACACCTGAGACGCGTAAAGCTTAGCAATAGAATCGCCAGGTTTTTTCTCAAGGGAATCTAAGGTTTTAGGACTTAGGGAATCAATGGCAATCCCTCCACGACCCTGTTCATAGCCAGAACTGTGTATGTATTCGTCATTGCCAATAAACAACGCCACATGATCAATTTTTCCTTTCAGTGCGTTCTTTTGGGAGAAAAAGATCAAATCCCCCGGTTCTAATTCATCTTTTTCTACGGTTTTTGTCCACGCTTCTTGCTGGTAAGAATCGCGAGGTAGCCAAACACCTACCGAGGCAAAAGCTGCCTGTACTAATCCTGAACAGTCATAATTTGGGGCAGTCGTCCCCCCCCACAGGTATTTGTTGGGAACGGTCATTGCTTCTCCCGCGAAGGCGATCACCCCAGGAATTTTTCCCACGATTTCATCACGGCTCACCGTCACCGGACGATACCCTGCTCCCACAACGGGCATTAACTGATTATGGTCAGCGCTAGAAATCCAACCGCAATATCCGTCTTCTAAAAGCTGTATTTCCACCGCTGCGTCGGTGGATTTTATGGATTGGGCGGGCGCCTGATCAAGCGATCGCTCCATCATTGACTTAACGATTAGAAAGCGTCCCGTTGACCCTTGGGTTACCAGCCCTTTTAACTCTGGTGAGCTATACAAGTTTAAATCAATAGGCGTTTGATACTGCTGTTGCTTCTTTGACGCTATTTCTGACATCTTTTAGAAAGTTAGGTGGCGACTTTAACAGGATTTTTCAGATTACTTCCCATAGAATACTGGATAGTAATTAGCCCACAATAGTCCCTAAAAGATTACACAGACTTAGTACAATCGACGCAGTTTAGCTCAATAATTTAGTTTGAGCAGATATCGTTAAAAATGTAGATTGCCCCCTTGCTTCAAATGACTGTTCTAAGTTGAATTGTCTCAAACTTATTAACCCAGTGATGAGGCAAGTTGGGCGCTACTTCAAAGGTCGCAAAAAATCGTAAAGGGATACTAATCAATAACCGTGGCACCGTTATTTTTCCGCACCGACGACACGTTAAATCAACTGGGGCAGCAGCTACTGGAAGCTCTTTGGGAGCGATATCCCACCCTAGCCCGCAACCAGTTTGCTTTGACTTGGATTGTTTATGATCCCTCTTTTCCCATTAATACGGGAGGTGCCCTTACTGCCGCCGACTTTTGGAAACATCGTCCTCGGGGATTTAGCTACCGTGGCTTTGAGCAAGTTTACCCCGCCAGTGTGGTGAAGCTGTTTTACGGGGTTGCCATTCAGGAGTGGCTGGAGTCGGGGATGGTGCCCGCTAGTGATGAGCTGACCCGGGCCCTGCGAGATGCCTTGGTGGATTCAAGCAACGACGCCACCAGTTTGTTGGTGGACGTGCTGAGCGGCACCAGCAGTGGGCCGGAGCTATCGCCCGGACCGTTTGAAGCGTGGAAACACCAGCGAAATATTGTGAATCGCTACCTAAAGTCCTTCAACTGGTCGGAGTTTGAAACCATTAATGTTAATCAAAAAACTTGGGGGGACGGCCCCTACGGGCGGGAGCGGGAATTTGTGGGGGCAGCTTACAACAATCGCAATATGCTGACCACAGAAGCGATCGCCCGGATGCTTCACGGAATCATCGGTGGTGTAGCGGTGTCGGCAGCTCGATCCCAGGAATTAATGGCATATCTTCAGCAAGATTTGGATCCTGAGGCGATCGCCCAGCTAGACCCGGATTACAATCAAATTACTGGATTCCTGGGGGAAAGTTTGCCCCCCACGGCAAAGCAGTGGTCGAAGGCAGGCTGGATGAGTCGCGTGCGTTTGGATGCGGCTTACATTGAATTGCCCACTGGTTTTCCCTATCTGGTCAGTGTTGTCATTGATAGTCCCCTTGGCGATCGCGATCAATCGATTTTGCCCTTTGTTTCCAGCTACTTACAAGAGGCTGTCCTCAAAATTAGCCGCGAAGAAAATGAGACGAAAAGTTAGCTTTCGCGGTGAATTGATTGCGCATCATCTCACCACTTTATTGACCTTGGGCTGTAGATAAACTTCCACTAGGTAGGACAGTGAAATGAGTAAGGCAAATTTGAGGGGAATAGAAATCCATAGGTTTTTATCAAAAACTTCAGGATTCCAAAGCACTAAGATGGGGTAGTGAAACAAATATAGGGCGTAGGAAATAGGGGAGATTTTCTCGAAGGGACTTAGGAAACGCTCAATTAATTTAGGGCGCTGAGAATACCAGATCTTAGCGGCGAGAAGGAAGATTAAAACCGCAAAAAAATGTCTGAATACAAGAAAGGGATAGTACCCTAGAGCAATTTTTTCGGCGGATAAAACGGGAGCCAACGTAATGACTGTCATCCCTGCGATCGCAAAAAGAGTGGGTGAAAGGGTTGTCCAAGATAGTTTTCTTCTATGGACAAAGGTTGCCAACTCTAATCCTGACCACCACAAAATGAAATAGGAACAAACGAGCGAAACTATATTAGGTACCTGGGTATAGATCGCAAAGTTAGCCAGGGAAAACAAGGTGACAGTATGTAGTCTCCAGGGATGGTTTAGAAAGAAGCAATAAATTGGGAAGAACAGAAAATAAAACCACCACTCATAGGTCAGAGTCCAGAAAGGTAAGTTGCCTAGAAATGGTGAAATTTGGATCCCTGGCTTGATGGTTGACAGTTCCTGAGTCATCAATAAGTTGCCCACCAGCGTAGGCCAGAAGTCAGGCCCCGTCAGAATTGACATTAAGCCTTGGTTAGAAACTGAAATTCCCAAAACCAGCAATATCGCACAGATGAACGGGAAATAAATTCGCCTAAATCGACGGATAAAGTACTGATAAAAGTTTTGTTTGGGGCGACCGGCAAGGGACCAGTACATCACAAATCCACTGAGCAAGAAAAAGACCATTACGGCTTCTTGACCAAAGGAAAGTAATCCTTTCTGTAGCCATAGGGGCAATGTTGTGGAGCTTCCAGCCCAGTTATGGAAAACAACGTAGGTGGCAGTCAATCCCCGTATGCCATCAAGTTCCTTAACGCGTCCAATAGGCTTTGACGCCGAGACTGTTGATGGGGTTGGAGAGGAGGAGGGTAAAGTTGCCATGGGAAGGTGGCAAATAAAAGCAAAAAGTTAGTGTGGCGATCGCAGAAAAAGTGCCCTATAAGAGCAAACCTACACGGTTTAGTAGGCTTGTAAACTTACACCCTGAAAAACGTAGCGTCCTGATTAAGCTTCAATAAAAATACGGCGGAAAAACAGCGGAAACTGTGGATTGATTTGTCGTGATTAATTTGTCGTGATTAATTTGCTGCGGTTAACTTGTCGCAATTAATCTATCGCAACCGATCAAAAGGCAATGAAATTACTGAACATAATTGTGACGCTTCCTTCAATCAATCTAATTTAGCTGCTTTTATCGAAGTCTTTGATCAGAACAAAGGGAGCCACAATTAAGCTATGGAACCGTACGGAGGAATCCTCGTTCCACTGCCCCAGCTGCGTCGCATTGGGCTTGCGAATCACTTCTTCGTCAATCCACCGCTGCACTTGAGTGGTGTTGTCCGAGGCGATCGCGACTCCCACGTCCACCAATTCAATTTCCTCAGAAACCCAAATGATGGCATCCCGCTTTGCATGGGGCTCTAGCCATTCCCAGGCAGCTTCATCTTGGGCGGCAGTTAGCTGTTCGCGTAGGTCCATAGGTAGAGGAAAAATAACTAAAAAAAGGGGCGTTCAGGCAAGGTGACCCGTGACAAGCGTCGCGATTTTACTTTGGTCAATAACTATTTTTGGTCAATAGCTATTGATTAATAACGAAAACCAGCGCTGATTTTTACGTGTTTTTTCACAGATATTTTTTCACTGGGTTAAATTACCAAAGCGATCCCCAAGGAATTCAACAAAACGCTTGACCTTAACGGATAGATATCGATGGGATGGATATAAAGCACTTAAGGTTAAGGGGGTAGGGCAATAATCGGGCAAAATCGCCGTCAACTGTCCCGCCGCCATCGCTGATTGCACCATAAATTCAGGAAGAAGGGCAACCCCTTGACCGGCGATCGCCGCCTCCCGTAGCACTTCGCCGTTATTGGAGCACAGGCGCGGGCGGATGGGCAAAATAACTTCGCCGTCGGGACCAGCCAGTCGCCACTGGGTACAAAGGGCACGATAGCCGTAGTGGAGACAATCCCAGCTCTGTAAAGTGCGTGGGTTGTCGATGGGAGCACGTTGGTTGAGGTAACCAGGGGCGGCGCATAGATTTAGGGGGACGGAAGCCAGATCAATCTGGGTTAGGGAGGCCAGGGGGGGAGCACTGCTGATGCGGACGGTCACATCAAAGCCCTCTTCAATGGGGTCGATGGTGCGGTCGTTTAAGATGCAGTCCACCTGGATTTTAGGATTGTGCGCCATAAAGTCCGCGATCGCCGGAGCTAGATGGCTGATGCCAAAGCTCATGGGGGCATTTACCCGCAGCACTCCCTGGGGCTCGATTTGTAGCTGGGCGATCGCCTGATCTGCCTCGGATAGGTCCGCCAAAATTGCAACGCAGCGATCATAGTAGGCACAGCCAGCGGCGGTAACGCTCACCTGACGGGTGCTGCGCTGGAGAAGCTGCGCCCCAAGCTGTTTTTCTAAGGCAATAACCGCTTTGTTAACGGTGGATCGCGTCAGCATCATTTGTCGCGCCGCCGCCGCAAAGCCTCCCGACTCCACCACCTGAACAAAGGCTCGCATCGCCTCTAATTTGTCCATAAAAATCCCTAAAACAAAGCCACCGTCGAGTCCACGCCAGGAGCATTGCCAGGAGCATTATTTGCCCCATTCGCCGTTACACCGTTGGCGTCGTTAACACTGTTGCCATTTTGGGAAGGCTGTCCCGACGTTAGGGCTGGGAAGGGGGTAGCGGCGGGCAGGGCGGGTGGGCCGGCTACGCGATCGCGCAGGTCTTCCAAAATTTGATACATGGTGTTGGCAAAGCTTTTCGGATCCCACAAAAGCTGCAAATTGCCAGGCTCTTTCCCCCGCCGCAGCTTTTCTTGAATGGATTCTCGTAATTGGCGATCGCGCCCTAGTTTTACCCCCCATTCAATATATTCCGCCCAGCTCCAGGTGGTGCCTTCGGTGACCCCCGCCGCTCGAATCAGGGAATAGCCCAGCCGGGAAAAAGACTGCTCTCCCACCCGCGTCACAATGGGCAAGTTGAAAAATAGCGCCTCCAGGTTGTGGGTGGCACCGCTGTAGGGGTAGGAATCCAGAAGCACATCACACAGGATGTACACCGTGCGATGTTCCTCCTCCGTCGCGGTGCGCGGTACCGTGCGTACCCGGCTGCGGTGAACCCCCTGGCGATCGCACTCCTCTTGGTAAGTTTTCAACATTAGGTCCAAGTCCCCAACCCGAGACTTAAACAGCAACAAACTATCGGGCACCTGTTTAATAATATTGATTTGAGCCTGCACCATCGCCCGGCTAAACTTTTGCCCCGTAGCCACACACAGGAACACCACCTGGTCGTCATCAATGCGAAAACTGCGCCGTTGAAGGACACGATCCGTGTTGCTAATAGGCAAGTCGTCAATGGCGGCGAAGGCACCGGGCATACGAATCAGCTTTTCCACATAGTGACGGTCAACGCCGGCAGGATGGGTGTGCCAATCCACCAGGTTGTAATTATTGGGGTTGATATGGGGAGCGTCATACCCCAGCCAGGTCATACAAACGGGGGCGGGCTCCATATGCAGCACGTCAGCGTGGGGCAGCACCGTAATGGAGTCCAGATCCAACAGCACGTCGAGCTGGTCATCTAGAACTCGCCGGGCAATGGTGGCGGTGCCCAAATTAGGTAGCTCTGGGGTGTTGGGATAGTAAAACTTTTCGGCGACGTTCTCGAACAGAACAGTACGATCATCCCGGTGTAAATCGCCGGTTACGTAGAAAAACAGGTGGGGCGTTAGCTTCCGCAGCTCGGCAAAAATCTGGGCACTACACCAGCCAACGGAGTGGCGACGGAAGTGCTTGGACATAAACCCAAGGCGCAGGGGACGATTGGGCGATCGCCGGGTCCATCGCCGATATTGTTTGTTTACCGTAGATTCAAGCTGGGGCTTTTCCTTAACAGCATTGGCAGCCTGCTCCTCAAAGTTTTTAATATATTGCCGTCCGAGGGTGGCGGTGATGGTGCTGTTTTTCGCCACATCGTCGCGAATATGGGGCAAGTCAAACAGGGTGTTGATGTAAATACGAACAAAGTAATCCCGGCTTAAGGTGGGTAGTACCTCGAAAATATCAGCTTCAATGGTCTCAAAACATTCCCGCGCCTCCTGATTAAGACCGATGCTGCAAAGCACTTTGGTTTTAATAATGCCCGCCAAAATCTTCATCGTGGTGGTACGAGCATTTTCTTGAAATAAGGTGGCGATGCGATGGGCGTGGTCGTAGCTACACCAGTTGTTGAGCAGCTCGCACATTTCCCAATAGGATTTGAACGTTTGCGGATGCCGCTGAATATTGCGCTCGTGCCAGGTCATTCCTTCGTTGCGCTTTTCCGCCGCCACCAGGTGGTTGGCCAGCATGTTGTAGCCGTCGTCTCCCTGCTGCGCCGGATTAAGGGTTAAAGCCCGTTGCCAATGGTGCAGAGCTTCCGGCATTTTTTCTGCTTTTTCGTAGGCTAGCCCTATATTCCAGTGGGCGATCGCATTATCCGAGTCCACCGCCAATGCCCGTTGGTAACAATTTAAAGCCTCCGGCAACTGGGACTTGCACAACAGGGCGCTGCCTAAATTTAGCCAAGCTTCCACATACTCTGGATCAAGCTGTAGGGCGGCTTGGTAAGCGTCGGCAGCCCCTTGGGTATTCCCTTGCTGCATTAGGGCGTTACCCAGAAGTTTGAACGCCTTGGGCTGTTGGGAGTGAATTTGCAGGGCAGCTTGGGAGGCAGCTTTAGCCTGTTCCCATTGGTTTTGCTTGGCATAAACTTCCCCAAGCTGGTGATACAGCAAGGCAAAAATTGGGTCTCTGGCAATCGCGAGAGGAGCCGGATCGTGTCCCAGTTTTAAAGTGGTTGCCCGGGGAGCTGGTGTTTGCCAACAGTCTCGCCCCTTCTCCAAATCAAGGACTTCAGACTCTTCCGTAGGTTGAGTACCCAACTGGTCAATATCGGCACGGATAGCGTGACCACCACCGACGTTGGTTTTAACGGGGCAAAACTCTAGCCCTTGACGGTAATGGAAAACGGCGTGTTCAGCCCAGCCTGCCTCTTGACACAGGTTGCCAATTTTCAGCTTCAGGGCTGCTGCTCGGATGGGGTCCCCTTCGTTTAGGTAGTGTTGCACCAGGTCTTCGTAAGCATCCCTGGCAAACAGCACCAGCGATCGCAAATTCTGCAAAACCTCCTGGCGCAATTTCTGATTGCTAGGGTCCTGAACCTGGGGCGATCGATCAATTTTTTCTAAGGCGCTTTTATAGTGGCGCAAGGCAGCGTCCACTTCGCCGCAGCCCTGACAAATCACCGCCGCCGTATTGAGGTGGCGAGGGCTGTCGGATTTAGCCTCGATAACTCGATCAATGTGGGCGATCGCCTCCCCGTGCTCCCCCTTTTCAAACTTCGCCAGCGCCAAACCGTGAAACGCCTCAATATTATCGGGACGCTCCTTGCGAACCTGCTGATAAATTCCTTCCGCTGCGTCCACATTGCCCGTTGTCAATAACGCCCAGGCACGATTCAAAACATCAGAAAGGGAAGCAACTTTTTCCATGGAACGAAAGGCGAAGGACCGAAAAGCGAAGAACGGGAAAACTCAGCGGAAAAGCTGAATTTAACAGCAGAAAAAACAGCAGAGATATAAGGCAAATTTAAATTAATCTTGACCTTAAACCCCCACCAAAGCCGGGTTAGGAGCGGTGTCATAGTGATCCCATAGGTTCAACCCTTCGCCATAGGTCACCGGTGGCAGATTACCCGCAGCGGCGTCCTGAATAAACTGAATATGCTTTGGCAACAGGGCGCGGTGAGAGTAGCGTTCCAGCACAAAATTTCGAGCATTTTGCCGAATTTGCGCCATGGCATCGGGATGATCCAACACCTCATCCACGCGATCGGCGATCTTCTTGGGGGAGAAGAAATCCGTCAATAAACCGTTCTCCCCGTCAGTGACAATTTCCTCCACCGGCGGCGTCGAAGAGCCGATAATTAGACATCCCACGGACATGGCCTCAATCATGGACCAGGACAGCACAAAGGGGCGGGTGAGGTAAATATGTGCCGAGGAAGCTTGCAGCACCTGAATATATTGACCATAAGGCAGGGAGCCGGTGAAGTGGACCCGGGACATATCTAGGGGCACTTTTTCCAGCATATGTTGCTTGTAAGATTTGCCGTCGGGCAAGGGTTTGCCGTAGCACACTCGCTCCGAACCGACGATGACCACGTGGCAGTTGGGACGGCGCTCTTGGATATAGGCGATCGCCTCAATAAATTCTGGGAAGCCGCGATAGGGTTCCATGCCACGGCTAACGTAGGTGACAATTTCATCCACGTGGGACAGGTCCAAGTTGGGCAGCTTTAGCTTTGCGCCGGGTTTTGGCACAAAGTATTCCGTGTCAACGCCGTCGTGGATTACGTTGAGTTTGGGGCGATATTCGGCGGGAAATTGCGATCGCTGCCATTTCGTGGGGCAAACCCCGTAATCACAGCTATTTAAATCCAGCAAGATTGGCGCATTTTTCAACCGAATCCGAGCAATATCATCCACGGACAGGGGATCATTGGGATCAAAATCCGCATCGGTGCCACGAGCGTTATAGAACCACTCGAAATAGCCTAAAAATCTGGACTCGGGAAATGCATCCTTAATAAAAGTGGTGGAGCCCCAACCGGAGTGCCCGTAAATCAAATCGGGGATAAAGTCGCTGTTGCGCAAGGCGTCAGCGACTCGGTACATAGCCTGTCCCTGGAGCACAGCGTTTTCCGTGGGGCGCACGTAATGATGGGTGCCCGGGTGGGCGTCGCGGGACGGCTTAAACAGCACCTTGCGCACGCCGGCGATGCGCCATTCAGGATTTTCGTTTTTCGTTCCAAACACCACCTGGTTGTTGGGATCCCGCCCCAAAATAGCGGAAACGTGGCGAAACTGGGCGGGGAAATTGGGGTGGAGGAACAGAATGCGCATAGGGAAGAAAAATAGGTCGTTGTGAAAACGGGGCACTAACGAAAAAAATCGATAACAGTAACGCCTTACATTTTCAGAATTAAAACCAGGGAAAAAGTTCGAAGAATTAATCACCGAACGTTCTGGCGTTTATCCTACAGCGTTCAGGGAATTCCTCGGTGCAAATTCTTTAATTTCACTGACCAATGTGCCAAGTTAGTCAATTACTGCGGTGAATCTATGGTTGTAAACCATGACAAAAAGCCCACCATTGCCGGTTAAACGTTGCTCGCAGTTGGCGATCGCGCTCCCTATAAACTCGATGGCGAGCTTGGTCCCGGGCTTGGTCTTCGGCGCTTTGCTCTGTGCCCAGTTGCTCTAGGTTGGGCGATCGCTGAAATTGTTCCAACTGTCGATCAAAATGACTGCCGGGATAGCGACAATATTCCAGCGTTTCTATTAGTAAGTGGTGCCGTCGTCCAAAGGTTTCTGCCCATCGCGAATAGGCAATATCTTCGCCGCCGCTGCGAAAACAGAGATCTTCGGGAAAGCCACCGATAAAGTTGTGCAAGGTGCGTCGGATGCCGCGATTTTGAATCATGGTGCTTTCCAATCCCTGTTTCCACTGGGGATGAATGGAATTGCTGAAGCCCATACTGGTGCTGACGATGGCAGGGCGATCGCCCGGTAAATCCACTAAAAATGGCGCGGCCAATGGCAAGGGCGTTTGAAAGCCTTCGTAAATTTTCTGGAAATGTTGGGGGAAATAAATATCATCGTCATCGCAGAAGCACAGAATATCTCCCTGGGTTTCCCGTGCCCCTCGGTTTCGCGCTGCCGATAGTCCTTGATTTTGAGGCTGGCTCACCAGTTGCCAAGGGGACGAGAGATTTAGAGCATTAAGCCAGGTTTGGGCGATCGCCACGGTGTGATCGGTGGAGCGATCGTCCACAATCACTCCATCCAATGGCACCTGGGGATAGTGGCGTTGAAACTGCTGAATTGCCACGGCGAGGCTATCTAGGGTGCGCTGAAAAATTGCGGCTCCCTTGTCTCGACGGGTGCACTGATAAGCCGTTAGAACAATGGACAGAGATAATACCGACGGTGATTCCACTTCAGCTCCGGGGACACTTACATCGCTCAGGTGAATGTACAGTGATCACCAATAAAAATAAAATCGTCTTGCTGAAAAAAGAATGAGTCTTCTACCCCAACGCCAGATCTGAAGTCAAAAATCTCTGTGCCCTGAATATTACGCACTTCAAGCGAGCCCTTTGTGGACAGCCACACGGTGATATCCGCCTGTGAGCAGCCACGCAAATGCCAGCGCACCGCCTGTCGCTGCGACCCTAAATCTACTAAGTGAAAATCAGTCATCCGGGTTTCATAATGCGATCGCCCCGCACTTTGCAAGGACTACCCACCGCAATTTTGCCGCTGGGGATATCGCGAAACACACTGCTGCGAGCCCCAATCACCGCATTAGCTCCAATGGTGACCCCCGGCGCCACAAAACAATCGGTAGCCACCCAAGCCCCATTGCCAATCACCACCTCCGCCACCTCCAGCCCAAACGCTGGGTCTGATAAATCGTGGCTGCCGGCGCACAAATAGCATTTTTGAGACACCACACAGTGCCGCCCCAGGCGAATAGGAGCCAAGCTGTAAAACACCACATCGTCGCCCACCCAGCTATGGTCACCAATCGCCACCTTCCACGGGTAAGTAAACCGCGCCGTGGGACGAATGGTGACGCCCCGACCGATTTCTGCGCCAAACCATCGCAAAAGCTGGCAGCGAATACCGTGAGCTGAATGCAACGTCAGGGGAAAAACCACCCCCTGCACCAGCCACCACAGCAGCACGTACCAACCTGATCGCCCTCGGTCATACCAGCTTTGGTCGTACCGGGTTAGATCCATTGCTGGCGGCGTACTTAGAGCAATTTTTTGAGGAGAGTCAGGCAGCTCAGTCATGGGCTCCAGTTATAGGCTCAGTCACAGGATTGGGGGCTGTGATTATTTAAGTCTCAAAGCCTTTAGCTGGCAGGGTTGTAGCCCCCAAAAAAGGATTGTTTTAAAAGGGCGTGTACTTCCTGCCACGTCAGGCTTCTAGTGCTCAATGGATGACACGCCTGGTCACAGACTTATGCCACCTAAGCACGACTGCGGGCAGCCTTGGCAGAGCTTTGGGCCGCCTGCACATTAAGCTGCCCGCCAAATTTACGCAGCTCATACAGCTTTACGCCAATTTGATATTCGTATTGGCTCAACATTCGCGCATACACATAGCCAGGGAAGCCATCTAAGAACCCTAGACGCAAGATATAAAACAGTACAAATCGAATAAATGGCTTGAAGGGCAAACGCACCCAAATTTGCTTTAGGGCACGCTTTCGCTTCACTGAATCCCCAAATAAATCGCTGCCGATGGTACCCGACGCGCTGCGACCTTCCAAAATATTTAAATACACCTGAGCTTCCCAATTGGAATAGCGATTGTGGCGCGCCAACCAATGGTAAATATCCCGGAAGTCGATGTGCATCATATCTTCATCGAGATAGCCCGTTTTTCCGTCATTAGGATGAATAATCACGTGCTCATGCACTTCATTATCCCCCGTATTTCGTATATTCTCGGTGCCTAAGTTCTCATAGCGACCCACTGCGTGGCGGAACAATCGCAGGTTCCAGTCGGGATATTTACCCCCGTGGCGAATCCATTTGCCCAGGAAAAAGACCCGGCGGTTAATGTAATAGCCAGAGAATCCAGGAGCTTGAATTTTCTCGAAAATTTCGTCCCAAGAGGCGTCCGTAATACGCTCGTCGCAGTCTACAATCAGCACCCATTCATTGCGAAACGGGAGATTTTCCAGGGACCAGTTTTTCTTCTTCGGCCAGGTGCCGTTGAAGTGGAATTGCACCACCTTGGCGCCGAACTCTTCGCAAATTTCAATGGATCGGTCTTCACTTTGGGAGTCCACCACAAAGATTTCGTCCGCCCGTGCCACGCTTTCTAAACAGGCGGGAAGATTTGATTCTTCATTTTTAGCGGGAATTAAAACAGAAACGGGGACTTTGGCGCTGGACTTCATAGGGGGCTGATTCATTATTTTCCGCGTTTTCCGAGCGTTGGCGGTAGGACGATCCCTTGCGAGGTGTTACCGTTCACACCATAACCTACCCTCGTTTTACCGAGAGAAGCAGGGCTAAATCCGGACAGGCGACCGTGCTAATTCTTCACAGCTAACGCCCCACAGCGGTCAGAGGAGTGTCCGTAAAGCGTCAATAAATTTGTCGCTATCGGTTTCCGTACTGAGATAGTGCCAGCAAATACGGATACAGGAGGGGTTGAGCAGGGTACGCGTTAAGATGCCGTGCTCCTGTTCCAAAGTATCTGCGATGTGCTGATGGCGTTTTCGCGCAGTCCCGGGGGAATTGGTGGAGTTATCGGAGCGATCGCCCACCTGGAAAGAAATTAATCCTGACGTGGGTGGGGTTGGATGTAAGCAATGCACCCCCGATATCTCTTGCAATTGTTCCCAAGTTCGGACGCTAAGGGTGCAAATGCGATGGTATCGATCCTCGGCGGTTCCCCAGGTGCGGTGCTGTTCTATGGCGGTGCGCAAACCCACGTAGAGGGGATAGGCGGAGGTGGCCACTTCATATTGTTTTGCAGTGGCTTCGTAGCCTGCGGGTGACCCCGTTGCCGTAAAAGTAATGCTGCGCCAGCCAATAAAGGTGGGGCGTAGTTTTATGTCGGGGCTAACGTACAAACCGCCAACTCCGGCAGGACCACAGAGCCATTTGTGCCCGGTAAAGGCGTAAAAATCCACCCCCGTTTCCGGCAGATTGAGGGGCAGCATTCCCACCGTTTGGGCGGCATCAGCCAGCACCAGCTTGCCGTTGCGGTGGCAATGGTCCACAATTTCCTTAAGGGGGAACACTGCGCCCGTGTTCCAGGCAATATGGCTCAACACCACCAGTTTGGTGCGGGGGGTCAAACCAGCAGCAATGGGATCCACCGCTTCCTCATCCGTTGCCAAATTTTGGATGGGGTAAATATCCACCTCCACCCCAAACCGCTGCCCCAGCTCCTGAATAATCGCCACAACGCCAGGATGCTCACTGTCGGATATTAGGATGCGATCGCCCTTCTCCCACGGCAGCCCCCACAGGGCAATATTGCAACCGTCGGTAACGTTTTCCGTTAGAGCAATGGCACTGGGCTCAGCGTGCAATTCCTGGGCGATCGCTTGACGCAAGGCCAGCACTTCCCGCTCAATCCAGCCATTCACGGACCTGCCAAAGGGACCTAGGGTTTGCACTTCCTGGTAGGCATTGGTGATCGCGTCCAAAGTGGGTTGGGACATGGGTCCTTGCCCGCCATAATTGCCATAGATTTTATTGGCAAGGGCAGGGTAGAGAGATTGGCGATCGCGATCAGTTATTGGCATTGGGTAATTAGCATCCACATCTTGTTACTGGCATCCTTTTAAACGTCTTCCGTCGAAGCGCCTTCCGCATTGTCGTCAGGTGACTCAACCGTTTCCTTCTCGGACGCCATTGCGAGTTCAGCGGTTAAATAGTCAATAAACTGCCGCGCCGATCGCCCGGAGCGCCCGTTATGCTGCGTCGCCCACTGAAGCGATCGAAATCGCAACTGTTCAGGGTCAATGGACAGATCCGCCTGAGACGCTAAATGGTTGACGATGTCTAAATACTTATCCTGGTTTGCGGGCTCAAAGGTTAAAGTCAGCCCGAAGCGATCGCTAAAGGACAGCTTTTCCTGCACCGTGTCCCAGGTGTGAATTTCGTCCGCATCCTTCGGTCGGGGGCGCTCTTCAAAATACTCCCGCACCAAATGGCGACGGTTCGTCGTGGCGTAAACCACCACATTATCGGGACGCTCCGTGGTGCTCCCTTCCAAAACTACTTTTAAGGCTTTGAAATCGTTATCGTCCTCCTCAAAAGACAAATCGTCCACAAACACGATGAATTTGTAGCGGTCAGGGGCACTAGCCAAACGATCCACCAAATCCGGCAGAGATCGCAATTCATCCTTTGCCACCTCCACCAGTCGCAGCCCGTCGCCTCCATACTCCGACAGCAGCGCCTTCACCAACGACGACTTACCCGACCCCCGACTGCCGTAGAGCAACACATTCAGCGCCCGGTGCCCCCCCAGCAAAAACTCCGTATTGCGCACCAGGGTTTCCTTCGCCCGGTCGTACCCCACCAAATCAGCCAAGGCAATAGAACTGGGTCGGGAAATGCCCGATAGCTGCTGCGATCGCCAGCGAAAAGCCCGAGTTTTGCAGTAGGTACCCACGCCAATCTGACGATAGTATGCCGCCAACATTTCCAGGTGATCCCCCCAGTTTTTGGATTCATTTAACGTAATCGGAAGCTGGGCGATCGCCTCATCTAACTCTTCTTTACCAGTGGATTTAATCGGCTCAGGCTCCGACCCTTCCCATCGAGGCAAGCTAATGTCCTGGGGAGCAAAGGTGGCTGCCCACTGGGCTAACTCCCGATCATCACACCAGGCAATTTCTCCCATCCCCTGCAAATCCTGCCGCGCTGCCACCACCAAAGCCGTAGGCAACTGGTCAAAATCCTGGCACTGGGCTGCCTCCGAAAAAGGATTTTCAGCCCTCAACAAACAATCAATAATCCACCCTCGCCAACTGCGTCCGTCCCGCGCCAGGGATCGAAACCAATCGCCGTAAGCTTCCAATGGCGTGGTGGAGGGATAGCTAGCATCCCGCAGCCCGTGAAGCACTCCCATAAACATTTGCCCCGGCTCACCAGTAATGGCGCCAGGGAACAACATCAAAGCCGCCACCGACTGCAACGGCATTTCGAGACGGTCACACAGTTTTCTCAACTGTTCCGTTGAAGGGCGGCGGCTAGACGACGCGTCAGATCTGAGGTAGCTCACAAATTTAAACTCAGGCAGACAAAATTGACGGCAAAAATAGTTTTATCGCCCTAGGGCGCAAGTTTAAATCCTACTATCTCTTCCCAAGAAATTTCCCAGAACAAGCAGCCGCCTGGTCCAAGGTGAAGACAGCTTGCAACGGCATCACGTCGAATTTCGGCAGAAGTTTTGTGAAGGTTTGATAAAGATTTGAAGAAAATTCAGGAATTTAGATGCGTTTTTGTGCACGCAACGATGTGACGCCGGGGGGAAGGCAATCACTATTTTCAACGGGAATCTTTGTCAGCGAAATTCAGCGCAATCCAGGAGAACTTGCCCCCATCTACGCCTTTTTTCCTGGAGCAACTGGTGCTTTTTCTAACGCTTTATCCAAGGTTTCCTGGGCAAATTTGGCACATCGCCCACACTGACTTCCCACCTTCAAAGACTGACACAGACCAGACATGCAGCTAATTCCCTGGGCCGCTGCCGCCTTCACATCGCGATCCGTTACGGCGTGACAAATACAAACGTACATGGGCGATAAAACCTATCTCAAACGGGTAGTTCCGGGATGGCTTGATGATAATCTATCGCATTAACAAATAGCAATTACTTTCAATAAAAGTGCTGGAAACCCTTTAATGACGAGGGTTGTGGAAAATCCGAGTTGTGTTTTATGTTGATTTTGCGGACGGAAATTTCCATTCCGAAAGACTACTTAAAAAAGCACGTAAAGGGATTAGTGACGCCATCGTCATTCTGACAATTAGGCGATAGTTAATAGCTTGCTTTTCAGTTGGTTTTCCGCTGTCCTTGTTTCCACTACTTTTGTTCACTGGGGGTGATGCTAATGAAAGGTAACTCTGAAGTTGTTGGGCGCTTAAATGAGGCGTTGACATTGCAGCTTGGGGCAATTAACCAGCTTTTTCTCCATGCTCGTATGTGCAAAAACTGGGGACTAGGAGCCTTGAATGGACAGATTTATAAGATGTCTATTTCTGCCATGAAGCAGGCGGATGGTCTAATCGAACGCATTTTGTTTTTAGAAGGTTTGCCCAATTTACAAGATATGGGACGGCTAGCGATTGGCGAAGACGTACCGGAAGTGTTGGGTAACGACCTCAATATTTATGGCGATATTCGATCGCAGCTACAGGGAGCGATCGCTTTTTGTGAAACCGATGGTGATTATCTAAGCCGTGACCTTCTCGATGATTTGCTGGGCAAAACTGAAGATTATATCGATTGGCTAGAAACTCAACAGTCGCTTATCGGAAATACAGGACTAGAAAACTACATGCAGTCAATGATGGACTAGGTTACGGCTTGGTTTAGTCCTCCTGATATTCGGACATCACTAGCCATTAGTTGTATTGAAAAAAACAAGAACTTTATTGATCAAGTGCTTCTGCATTTGTCCGACTTCTTGGCGTTTTTTAGACCACTACAATTCTTTTTGAATCACTACTCGTTACTAATTTTTTGAGGAATAACAATGAAAGGAAGTGAAAAGGTTATTGATCAATTGCGTTTTTTGCTGCGTAACGAGTTGGCGGCACGGGACCAATATTTTGCCCACGGGCGTACTTACGACGATTTAGGTTTGAGCAAGCTGTATGAACGTTTGGATCACGAGATGCAAGAGGAAATTCAGCACGCCGACATTATTATCAAGCGCATGCTGTTTTTGGGTGCGAAGCCTGATTTATCCGATGTGGCGGAGGTGAACGTAGGGTCCACTGTGCCGGAAATGATGAAGAATGATTTGGATTTTGAGTATCGGGTAACCACAGCTCTGCGGGAAGCGATCGCCATTTGTGAGGAAGAGCGAGACTACCAAACACGCCAGGTGCTACTGCCGATTTTGGCGGACACGGAGGAAGACCATGCCCACTGGCTGGAGCAGCAGTTGGGGCTAATCGAAAAAATTGGATTGCCCAACTATCTCCAGGCGCAAATGTAGGGTTCCGTTTAACATCCAGGATGCGGCGGCAAAAAAATCAAGGGCTGAAACCTTTACAGTTAAGGGCTTTGAAATTTAAATAACGACGGCCCCTGGTGACCGAACTTCACCAAAAGACCCAACCACCCACTTGAGTCTTTTGGTGAAGTTCGGCGTTTGTGCGAAAGTTTGTGCGAAGAATCTAATTAGTGCCAGCGTCGCAAAATCGGGTCTGAGTTTGAGGCGATTCTATAGCGGCGACGGAGTGACTTAGGACAACAAGTCTAAGACTTTGAGCAATGGCATCAAAAAGGTTCTCACACTCCTTGAGCACCT
>ERZ1740067.315-NODE-315-length-40087-cov-6.290618_pt1 | contig 40087 bp, 33 predicted proteins | sample MGYA00581736_ERZ1740067 | MGnify/ENA primary metagenome ERZ1740067 (study PRJEB43018, sample SAMN04849236) | marine metagenome | isolation source: floating plastic debris | place: Pacific Ocean | collected 2008-08-27 | study: EMG produced TPA metagenomics assembly... | reverse complement strand
AAAATCCGCTTCTGGAAACAGAGTGGGGGTTCGAGTCCCCCCTCCGGCATTGCGGACAAGCACGGCACCCGTCGACGGGGAGCACATCGCCCATGAGAGTCTGTTTGGCTCAATATCGTTCCGCGTCCGACGTGCACACCAACGTCAGTCGGCACCGTGAAGTGGTCAAGCGGGCCGCGGCGGTCCTTTGCGACGTCGTGCTCTTCCCCGAATTGTCGCTCACGGGCTACCGCCCTTCCGTGGCAGCAAGGGAAGCCTTGCCACTCGATGCCTCAGACTTCGAGCCTCTTCGTGCAGCGAGCGACGAGCTCGGGATCGTGATCGCTGCGGGCATGCCGCTCGTGGCTGAGACTGGTGTTGAGATCGGGCTCTTGGTGTATCGGCCCGAGCATCCCCCCGCGAGTTACGCGAAGCAACTGCTCCACGCGGACGAAGTTCGCTTCTTTGTTCCCGGTTGTCGCGTTCAGGACATCGAGGCCGACGGAATCCGAATCGCACCCGCGATCTGCTATGAGGCGATGCAACCCGAGCACGGGCTCGCGGCGCTTTCTCGCGGCGCGTCGGTCTACGCAGCGAGCACGGCGAAAACCGAGGCCGGCGTGGAACAAGCCCGGTCCTATCTCTCGGACTTCGCCGCACGGCATTCGGTCGCAGTCCTTCTCGTCAACGCGGTCGGTCCTGGTGACGACTTCATCTCCGGCGGACGGTCGGCAGCATGGGACGCATCGGGCACCCTGATCGGCGAGCTGGCTGACGAAGAGGGCGAGTTAATAGTTGATCTCTGATACAGTTTCGATCGGTCACAGCACCGGGAAGTTCCCGAAGTGAAGTCGCCTCGACGCCCACCGTGCTTCGAAGTATGGGCGGCGTGCATGAAGGAGCATCTCCATGGTCCAAGTTGTCCCCTTTCTCTTCGCCATCGTCACGATCTGGTGTGTCACAGGGTCAACATGCCAGGCACTGCCAGTGGCACCGGGGCAGACGCCCGATCGGCCGGAAGGACAAGGTCTCATGCCGCCCATCACGTCGGCGATGTCCCGCGTCGCGGTTGATCTCAATGGGCAGTGGCAACATATCCCCGACCCGTTCGACAACGGCTCGCTCACCCACCTGAGCAAACCGCTCGCCGACGGATTCTGGCTCGATCGCACGCGCAACTTTCCGACCGAACGCATCGAGTACAGCTTCGACGCGGCGCAGCCGATCTCCGTTCCCGGGGACTGGAACAGCCAGCGAGACGACCTCTTTTTCTATGAGGGAACGCTTTGGTATCGACGAACCTTCACGCTTGACCAGCGTGATGGCATGCGCCAGTTCTTGCACTTCGGCGCGGTGAATCGCCACGCCGACGTCTGGCTTAATGGCACACACCTCGGGTCACACCACGTGGGGTTCACGCCGTTCTCCTTCGAGATCACCGACACGCTGCGCGATGGCGAGAACAGCGTCGTCGTACGCGTCGACAACCGCCGCCGTCCCGAAGACGTCCCGGCGATGCGCACGGACTGGTGGAACTACGGCGGCATCACGCGCGACGTCGCAATCCTCGAAACGCCCGAGACATTCATTCGCTCCTGGGAATTCAAGCTCAGCGCCGACGGGACGGAAGTCCTCGGTTCGATGACACTCGAAGGTCCCGCCGCCGCCGGAGCACGGTGCACGGTCAACATCGATGCGATGGGCAATCCGCGAACCGTAACGGCTGACGCGAGCGGTCACGCGCCGGTCCGAATGCCGTGGCCCGAGCGGGCCCCGCGCTGGTCGCCCGAAGCGCCGGTGCTGCAGAACGTCGAGATCGCGTCGAGCACCGGCGATCGCGTGGCGGACCGCATCGGCTTTCGGACGATCTCCACGCGCGGCCGCGACATCCTGCTCAACGGCTCGCCCGTTTTCCTCCGTGGAATCTGCCTGCACGAAGAAGCCCCGGATCGGCCGGGCAGAGCGTGGAGCGAGGACGACGCCCGCACGCTGCTCGGCTGGGCGAAGGACCTCGGCTGTAATTACGTTCGGCTCGCGCACTACACGCACAACGAGCACATGCTCCACGTTGCCGACGAGCTCGGGCTGATGGTCTGGGCCGAGATTCCGGTGTACTGGGTCCTCGACTTCGAGAACCCCGTCACGCAGACCTACGCACAAACACACCTCACCGAGATGATCGAACGCGATCGCAACCGGGCGAGCGTCGTCATTTGGTCGGTCGGTAACGAGAACGAGGGCAACGACGCGCAGACCGCGCTCCGCCGCGACCTCGCGGCAACCGCGCGACGCCTCGACGACTCACGCCTGATCTCCGCGGCCTGCTTCGTCACCATGACACGAGGCGACGACGCCAAGCTCAACAACGTCATCGTCGAGGACCCGTTCGGCGAGTTTGCCGATGTGCTCGCGATCAACGAGTACATCGGCTGGTACCACGACGACACCGACCAGCTCGCGGGCTTGCCGCTCTCGACCGCGTGGGAGAAGCCGTTGCTCTTCAGCGAGTTCGGCGTGGGCGTGAAGCAAGGCTTGGCCGGCGGGACCGACGAGATATGGACCGAAGACTTCGGCGTGCGCTTCTACGAGCACCAACTCGCGTGGTGCGACGAGCTCCGCAAAGAGGGGATGCTGCAAGGCCTGTCGCCCTGGATTCTTAAGGACTTCCGCTCGCCCCGCCGCCCGCTCGGCGGCATCCAGGACTGGTACAACCGCAAGGGTCTGATCTCGGAGACCGGCCAGCTCAAGCGCGTCTTTGATGTTGTCCGCCGCCAGTACGAGACGTGGGCAGAGGAAGCACCGCCTCAACAGCCCTAGTCACGCGGCTGGCCCGTATCGATTTCGGCGGACCCGAAGTCGATGCCACGAAGACCGCCGCGCGTCCAGTTGAAACGCACCGGAAACGGCGGCTCGTCACGATTTACGACCTTGCGAACATCAGTTTCTTGCGGTGCGTTCGGGAGCCAGCCCGGGTTGGAATCTACCGGATCGAGCACGCGCACCGAGGCGTCAAAGAACAACATCGGATGTCGTGCGCCATCGTAGTTGTACGCGTCGCCTTGGCGGATATGCCCAGGTGTGAGGTCGCTCATATGCACCTTGTTCGCCGGGTACGTGACGGTTCGAACGCGGGTCGGACCGAGCTCGGCGCTATCGACCGGGAACGTCACGAATGTCGTGAGGGGCCAGAGACGGCGCTGCACGACACGACTCGCCCCGGTACCGCTGATGTCCCGCGACTGATTGACATCGAACGACGAGACAGTCGACTGGTAGCTCGCGCTGTATGGCAGAGCGGTATTCGCTCCGCGAGGCTGGAACGCGGTTGCACTCTGCCCGTCGGCCTCACCGTTCGTGAACGCAATCGGGTCGCGCGCGAAGCCGATGAGTAAGCGATCTTCCGGGCAGTGCACTATTGGGTCGGGGAGTGTGTCGGTCACATAGTCGAGCAGTGCGAGGTGGCTGTACCGGATATGCGGGATCCATCCACTTGGCGGCGGACCAAAATCTACGCGCCCCGACCGCCGGCGGATGATATCAAACGCTTGCTTCGCCGCGGCATCCCAAGGCACATCGGGATTCGCTCCGTTCAGATCAGAGAACTCACTTTGATAGTTCCCTGCTCGCCAACTCAATGCGAAGATCTGGCCCTGGAAGTCGTTGATGTACGTCGCGGTCGCGACGCCGAGCTGACGCATGTTCGAGCCGCACACCGCGAGCCGGGCCGACCGCCGCGCCGCCCCGAGCGTCGGCAGCAAGATGCCGAGCAGCAGCGCGATGATCGCGATCACCACCAACAGCTCGATGAGCGTGAACGCTTTCCTCGGCTTGTGCGCCACCCAACGCATCAGAACAGGATACGACCTTCCATCGCAGTGGTTGCCAGAACCGCCTGCGATACCGCAGAACGTCGCCTAGGGGCAGCCCCGGCTCCACCCCGAGAGGTAGACGGAGAAGTCGCTGAGGTCGACCACGCCATCGGGGCGGGCGAAGGCATTGCCCGTCGTGGTCCAGTCCGCCCGCGGATCGCCTGTCAGCCACAAGTCGAGATACAGCACGAAGTCGGCGAGCGTCACTTGCCCGTCGACGCCATCGCCATCACTGCGGCCGAGGTCTGCGGCGCACGGCCGGGCAACCTCAATGATCGCCTGGCCCAGGTCTTGGAGTTCGACGAGCACGGGCACGCGAGAGCCACCGGCGACCAGAGAGTCCTGACTCAGCGCTCCAGCACTCGGAAGTACCAGCGATCGAAGTGAAACGCTCCCGATCGTCTGCCCCGCCAACGCAACAAGCCGGCGACTCCCCGAGCGGTCGGCAAGAAGCAGGCCCGAGCCAATCAGTTCACCAGTCTGAACATCATCGACCTCGACCAGCGCCGAAACACCGCCAGTGTCGTCGATGCGCCAGCCGGTGATCGCTCGAACACGCAGCATGCCTGCGCGACCGACCGCATCGCCCGGAACCAGGTCGCCCTCAACGACGATCGGTCGGGGCGAGGAAAAAGTCCGAAACGCGAAAATCCCCGCGTTCGCGTCTGCCACTACGCCATCGAGTGTTGCGTAGGCGAACACGTCGCCGCCATCGCCAACATGCACCGAGCCAAGCATCCGCTTGAGCGTTCCGACCGCCGTGACGTCCCCCTCGGCCCCGAGTTCCACAACCGACGCGCCGCGGGCGAGCAAAACGACGTCAACCTCGTCTTCGCCAGGCGTCATCGCACGCGCGACCATTGCGATGTTACCGTGCGCATTCACCGCTGGCGAGCCGAGCGATCGCACGCTCGCGCTTTCCACCACGACCGCTTCGAGTTGACCAGCGATAACACGCCAGATGCCCTCACGGCTGGTCTGCTCGATCGGCTCCAAATCAGGATCGGGCCCGACGACGGCGCGGAACGCAGCAACGCCAGCCTGTCGCGCCACCGGCAGCGAAAACTGAAAGAACAACTCGCCATCCGCGCCAGGTGCCACGTCGCCGCGGGCCGCGAGTTCCCCGGCGGCGTCACGGAGAGACGTCCCGTTGCCGAGAGTCCAGAGACGGCTGCCGTCCGCTGCGAACGGCCGTCCCGAGACGGCTTGATCGGAGCCGACATCAGAAGCGTTTGCAAAGGCAACGAAGCCGTCGTCAGAGATCAGCCCGTGCGTGTGCTCATGCGTCGGTGGGCCACCCGGGTCGTTTGCCTTGGATGCGATGACCCCAACCCCGTCCGGCAGCGCCGCGATTGCGTGAAGGCCCACGACATCACCGGGCGCACCGGCGGACGCCCTGAAGACCAGGTCGAGTTGCCCCTGATCGATCCTGTACAACGCGGTTTCGGGCATCGCGTCGGATATGGGCTCTACGGTGGCAAGGACATACGCAAGACCAGACGCGTTCCAAACGGGCGAGCCGAAGCCGATTATCGATGAGCCGGCCTCGAAGCCGGGCGCGGGATCACCCGTGCGAGCGATGATACTAGGCTGGGCGAGCGCCGCCGTTGCTGTGAGAGCGACCGCACCGATGCCGCGCGTCACTAGGTTCAGCTTGGACATCGGTCCTCCCTCGGGTAGTACTTATGCTCTCCAGCATTCGATAGCATCAAACAGTATCCGAAAGCGACGGCTCTCCGAATGAAGAATCTCCGAGAAGTTCGCCACGGCCTCGCATTGCAGGAGGCGATGATCGGGCTTGTTGTGTCTGCCGTGTTGCTGGCGTGCTGCATGGTCGCCGCGTCGAGCACACGCCTCGCGAGCCAACGCCAGACCGACGTGCTCAACCTCGGCTACCGAGGGTCGCTGGCCGCGGCCTACTCGGGCGATAAACAGGGGCAGATGCCGAGTTTTACATGGTCGGTGGGCAACACGCCGAGCGACTATGCGGATTTGCGCAACGCAGCTTCGAATCGGCAGGCGCGTGGCAATCAGTTCATCGACATCATGCGCCGGCGTTCGTTTCTCGGCGAAAGCCTGCTGGCCATCTCGAGTTGGGTACCGGACATCGACTACAGCCACGTGCCGCTCATGGATCATGCGGGGCTCGACATCCCCGACCCGCGTTTTACCCCCGCCGGCTCCGGACCTTGGGCTGTCATTGCGCGAGACCCTTCAGCATTCTTTGAGAGCGACACGTGGCCGACGCCATTCGGCGCGTCATGGACGTTCGCGAACAACAACAAACGCTACATGGCCGCAACCTGGTTCCGCCGCCCAATGGCCACGCTCCCGTTCGTTGAGTCGGGTCGAGACGCGCCTGTCGTTCGGTCGACATCGGACTTCGTCAGCATCGGAGCAAGCAACGAGGCTCCACCGCGCCGATTCGACGAAGTCGCGTTTTCTTCTCGGAAGGTCTACGTCGCGGGAGAGTTTGACTACTACAGCGATTCGTCACGCCAGGTGTTCCACCTGCACACGTTCGCACGCGCGCCCTACCTCATGGCTGACGGCAGCGTGCAGGTGCGTCGTGGTGGCGAAGCGAACCTCGCTTGGGATCCAACCCGGGCGACGAGCACGCGGGGGGTGCGGTTCCAATACGCCCCGCCGTTCGAACTCGCGCTGCCACCCACGGTAAGCGGAGCGCAAAGCGAGAGTTTCGATGCTCGGATGCTGTACACCCGCGGCGGGCTGTCCGGCATCGACTTCGACGGCCCAGCGATCGACACCGGCCAGATCCGGCCGTGAGCCGATGCGTCTACGGGCATCCCGCCGACCAGAGTATCAGGTAGTACGAGAAGTCCGAGAGGTCGACGACACCATCCGGCACACCCGAAGCGGTGCCGGTGGTCGTCACGTCAGCAAGGTCCACGACACCCAGCGACCAGAGTTGCATGTACAGGCTGAAGTCAGCCAGCGTCACGACGCCATCGCCCGATAGGTCGGCCGGGCAGAGCGACATGGGCGTCACGATTGCCTGGCGACCATCAACCAACTCCACCGAGAACAGATCAATCTCGCGGTCCGGCAACAGCCGGCCCATGTTGCCAGCCGCGGCGTTGCCGAACGCGAAGGAGCGGATGACCGCGTTGTCGCCGTCGCCGAGGTCAACCGCGACACCTTCAACGATCAGAACGCCTGTCGCTGTATCGATGAGTCGCGAATCGACCCGCACGCCCTCGGCGTCCGACGTCTCAACCTGAGCAATGAATCCCCCATCGGCACGGACATGCCAATCGGTGATCTGCTGTACGAACCGCTCGGGTTCGCCGACCCGATTGGCGAAGGAGCCTTCCCAAAAGTCGATGCCGGCCCCAGAACCGGACGCGCTTGTCGAAATGATGAGTTGGTTGAAGGCCGATGGATTCCCGTCGAGTGTTGCGCGAAAATACGCGAATCCGCGATTGTCGATCACGATGGGGTCCCGCGCAGCGCTCGTGTACGGAAAGAAGGCCGATCCACCGGGTTGCAGCCCCTCGATGAAGGCCTCTGTCAACTGCCCGCCACTCCCCACAAGAATCGCCGAGAGCTGTGCCGTGCCGCCGTCGTCGATCCGCGCCGGCACCGCGACCTCGCCGCTCGCGTTAATGACCGGCCTGCCGACGTATCGCACCCGCGAGTCTTCCAGAACGACCAACTCGACGGCACCATCTTGCCAACGCCAGATGCCGCCGCGGGTTTCACGGGCGAATGTCGGAAATTCCACGTCGGCGGCAACGACCACACCACGAACCACCGCCGCCACTTCACCCGCAGCCGTCACCGAAAACTCGGGCGACCCGAAGAACGCAAAGACATCGCCATCGGTGCCCGGCGCGACATCGCCGCGCTGCGCGATCAGCGACTCTGTGAACAGGTCGCCCACCCACCACTGCGCCCCGCCGTCCTCCGTCCACGCCCGCTTGCCCATCGGGCCAAAGGGGCGATGCGACAGGCCGCCCGCGCCCTCGAACCCCACGGCCAACAGCGTCGCCCCGCTGTCGTCGATGACCGCGTGCCCGTGCAGATTCGCGGGCATCAGCGGATCGTCGTCGCGCAACGACACGATCGCGCCGAACTCGCCGTCCCGCCCCGGAATGGGCCACGCGCTCTGGATGCGCTCGATCGCGCCCTCCTCGTCCAGCTCGGGCACGTACACGAGCGACGCGACCGCGCCATCGATGCGATAGAGGGCGGTCTCCGCGTCTTCCGGGAGGTCACCGTCACGCCGGACCATCGCGACCACGGCCGCGGGGGTGCCGTCGGCCCAGGAGTACGGTGCGAGCCCGACGATCTCCGCACCAGCTTCGAACCCCGGCGCTTGCCCACCGGTGATCAGGACCGCGTCCATGCCCGACGACGATGCGAACGAACAGGCCGCGATGGCGACCGAACTGATGAGTGCGTTTCCGAGTGCTGACATGGGCGATCCTCCATTGGGTCGATCGGTTTGACGCTCGACTCCGCACTGCGTTCCGCGGGAATTCGCTACTCGCACACTGAACTTTGTTGTTCACGCCCGGGAACGCGTGGAGCACCCGTGCGTCAGAAACTGGGAATACGCCCGAGGAGATCACACCATGACACCACGCGATTGCCCACGCCCCGAGATGAGCCGACCCCACCACCGCAAACCCCGCGGCTTCACAATCATCGACACGCTCGTCGCGACCGCAGCGATCGTCACGCTCGCCGGCGCGGTGCAGGTCGCGGGCAACGCCGTGGACCTCCAAGGGCAGCGCGACACCGACATGCTCAACCTCGCGTGGTACAGCGGCCTCGGTGCGAGCTACGCGGCGGACAACGATGGGCGGTACTGGTCGTTTACGTGGCGGCCAGGCGAAGCGAGTAGTGAGTTTGCAGATCTCAGAGAACTGCAACGCGACACGTCGAGCATCGTCACTGCGCATGCCGCTCAGGCCTTCGACATCCTTCGACGTCGGTCCCCGGTCAACGACGGTGTTCTACCGCCTGTCGGATGGGCGCCTGAACTCGCCTACACGTACTTGGTACTTGCCGACTACGCGGGACTCGACCTCCCAGACCCACGTTTCGTGCCTTCTGGCTCAGGAGCGTTTGCCGCAGTGGCTCGAGACTTCTCTCTTGCCGAGACTGACATCTGGGGCGACAACTTTGACCTGCCCGACCCAGACAGATCGCGCGAGTACTTTCGCTCGCTTTTCGCAACGTCGGTCGGGTTCTTCCAGTGGATTGATCGCGGCGAGTTCGCTTTACAACCGGCGAGCAGCTTTGGCCGCTGGCAAGTCCCAAACTTCACCGATCGCATACGTCGCCTCGACGAAGTCCGCTTCCCAGCACAAAAGACGATGCAGTTTTCGACGTTTGACTTCTATTCCAACCCAGGCACTGGTAGCTTCTACGGGCTGCAGGACTCACGCGTGACAGTGCTGCAGACCGACGGCTCGGTTCAGTACCGGCGCACCGGAGATGCGAATGTTGGATGGAATCCAGTGCGGGCGACCTCCAGACTCCCGCCGCGTCAATTCTACGACCCGCCGCACTCTGGTTGGCCATCCGTGCCTGAAGACAACAGCGTGGTCTCGCCTGCGCCGTGGATGCTCCTCACCCGCGGCGGGCTCGACGGCATCGACTTCGACGGCCCCGAGATCGACACCGGCCAGATCAGACCTTGAGCCTCACCGGCTCAGCCGCAACGCACAGTTGATCAGCCCAAGGTGCGAGTACGCCTGCGGGTGGTTGCCCAGGCCCGCTCCGGTTGCGGGGTCGACCTCTTCGGGGATCAGGCCCGTGGGGCCGGCGAGCTTGCAGTAGCTCTCGAAGAGCCGCCGGGCGTCGTCTCGCCGGCCGGTCATCGCCATCGATTCGATCAGCCATGCGGTGCAGAGATTGAAGCCGCCCTCCGCGCCGGGCAGGCCATCGTCGCAGTGGTAGCGGAAGACGGTGTCGCCCTCGCGGAGTTGGGACTCTACCGCGCGGATGGTCGCGGCGAAGCGCTCGTCATCGGCCGGGAGCAAACCGCGCAGGCCGATCTCAAGGCACGCCGCGTCCGGTGCGTCGTAGCCGTACGCGGTGGTGAATGCTTGGGCGCTCTCATTCCAACCCTTCGTGAGAACATCGTCGGCGATGCGCTCGCGCAGCTCGACCCACGCGGGGCGTTCTTCGCCGAGCAGCTGGTCGGCGATCGAGATCGCGCGATCGATGGTGACCCAGCACATGACCTTCGAGTGCACGTGGTGGCGCGCCTCGCCGCGGATCTCCCAGATGCCGTGGTCGGGCTCGTCCCACCGCGCCTCGACCGCTTTCACCGCGGCCTCAACAAGCTTCCAATGCTCGCCAGATACCGGCGCGCCGAGCTTGAGCAGCGCCTGCACGAGATCGATGATCGGGCCGAAGACGTCGAGCTGGAGCTGGCGCGATGCCGCGTTGCCCACGCGCACAGGCCTGCTTCCCGCGTACCCGGGCAGCTCGGTGATCTCGCCCTCGGGCCCGAGCTCGGTGCCCATGACCGTGTAGATCGGCTGGAGACGATCGGGACTCGGCAACGTGTCGATGACGGCCATCAGCCAATCGAGCAACCGCATGGCCTCGAGCGTTGAGCCGAGCTCGGCAAGCGCCGACGCGGTCATGCTCGCATCGCGAGGCCAGCAGTAGCGATAGTCCCAGTTGCGCACGCCACCGATCTGCTCGGGCAGGCTTGTTGTGCCCGCCGCCGCGATCGCGCCCGTCGGGCCGAAGCAGAGCGCGCGCAGCGTCAACGCGCTGCGGCGCACAAGGTCGGGCTCCAGATCCGGTAGCGTGAGCCTGCTCGACCAGTCTTCCCAGAACCGCTCGGTCTGCCGGCGGCGCTGCGACTCGGGGAGCACGCTTGCCTTTGCCGAACCCGTGCCGAAGCGCAGCTCAAGCACGACCGGCCCGCCGTTCGGCTCGATCTCAGCGGTGGCGGTGTCGTGCGATCCGTGCTGCTCGACGGTCCACGTGATACCAGGGCTGCGCAGCACGATCGGATCCGGGGTGTCAAGAACCTTCAGGCCGTCTTCGACGACCGCGAGTCGGGTCGGCTGGCGACCGAAGTCGAGCCTGGGCGCGAACTCGATGCGCGCCTTGGCCGTACCCTCGATCACTCGCACAAGATCGCTTCGGCCCGGCCTTTGGAACGCGCGGTTGCCCGAGCAATCGAGGTAGTCCGTGACGCTCAGATCCTTCCATGCCGTGCGCACCGAGAGCGAGTCACCTACATAGCGCTGGCTCGGCGAGCGGGCGTCGACGGGCGTGATAGAGAAGTGCCCAGCAGCCGGCCCGCCGAGGATCTCGGCAAAGACGGCCGAAGAATCGATCCTCGGCAGACAAAGCCACGTGATCCGCGCATCGGACGTTGACAGCGCGATCGTGCGCATGTCCGACAGCATCGCGTGGTCCTGGATCGCCTCGGCCTGTGCGCCACGCAGGTACTCGCTGCGCGCCTCCGCAACACACGCTAGCAATCGCGCGACATCGCGGACGCTGTCCACCCGGTACTCGGCGAGCGTGTCGCCCTCGCCGACCTTGATGCCAACGTCCGGGCCACCGAGCGTGGCGAAGGCGTCCTCATCGGTCACGTCGTCGCCGACGAAGAGCACGGTCGAGGTGCCAAGCCGATGGCGGAGTGTCTGCAGCGCGGTACCCTTGCTGGTCGAGACGACCGCGAGCGCGAGGACCATCTTGCCGCGTTTGACGTGGACACCCGGCAGGCCGGCCGGCCCATCGAGCACGCGCCGGGCCGCATCCTTGCCGACGTCCTCCGGCGCGTTGCGGTAGTGCAGCGCCACGCTCGCGGGCTTGGTCTCGACCGCCAAGCCAGCGTGCCCCTCGGCGATCTCGCCTAGCTCGCGCGTGATGCGGTCCATCAGCTTTCGCTGAGAACCTGTAAGTCGCTGGGCGAAGTCCAGATCAAACTCCGAGCCGTGCGAGCCCACGAGATGCACGTTGCGCGGCTCATCGGAGAGTCGCGCCAGGTCGCGCCGCGATCGGCCCGAAACGATCGCCGCGTGCGTGCGCGGCATCTCTGCAAGCGCACGGAGCGCGACCAGCGCGTCGCGGTCGGCCACGGCATCGGCGGGGTTGTCGACGATTTGCGAGAGCGTGCCGTCGTAGTCCGACGCGATGAGCAGCTCGGGGGTGCGGGCGAGGCGATCGATGATCGCCGAGAGCGAACGCACGGGGTCGGTGGCGGTGTCGAGTTGCGTCACGAGTCAAGCACTTTCAAGAACGATTCGGCCCACGCGTGGACATCGGCTTCCCGGACCTGTCGCTTCATCTTCTTCATCCGCTGCCCGGCTTCCTTTTGATCCATCCCGATCGCGACCTCCAGGGTCGACGCGATGCCATCGATATCGTGCGGATTGACGATCAGCGCCCCGCTCCGGAACTCATGGGCCGCCCCCGCGAACTCGCTGAGCACCAGCGCCCCCGAGTCCTCGCTGTGGGCCGCGACATACTCCTTCGCGACCAGATTCATTCCGTCGCGGAAGGGGGTGATCGCCATGACATCGGCGGCGGAATAGAACGCGAGAAGATCGGTGAAAGGCAGGTTACGGTACAGGTAATGCACCGCCATGCGGCTGGTCTTGGCGTGCTCGCCGTTGATCCGCCCCACTGCTCGCTCGACGTTGTCGCGGATGTCCTGGTACTCGGCGACCGCCTCACGGCTCGGCACCGCGACCTGCACAAACACGCACTCGCTCGAGAGCTTCGGATCACGGCGAAGCAACTCCTCGTAGCCACGCAAACGCACGTCGATGCCCTTGGTGTAATCGAGGCGATCGACACCGAGGACGATCTTCCGGCCCGCGCCGACGTTCTCGCGAAGCGTCTTTGCGGCCGCGAGCACCTCGGCCGTCTTCGCCTGCTCCTCGATCCGCGGCGTGTCGATCGATATCGGGAATCCCTCAACAACGATCTCCCGGCCTTGGTACCGCAGCACGTCGTCGGACTGCCGCGCCTCGGTGAACTGCATCGCCGCGTCGATGAAGTTCGCGGCGCCCTGCGGCGTCTGGAAGCCCAACACGTCCGCGCCGAGCAAGCCCTCCAGGATGTGACGCCGCCACGGAAGCTGCGCAAACAACTCGATCGGCGGAAACGGAATGTGCAAGAAGAATCCAATGCGAGCGTGCGGCCGGCGCTCTCGGATCATCGCGGGCACGAGTTGCAACTGATAATCATGGATCCAGACAAGCTCGCGCTCGGCGATCTCATCGACCGCCTGCTCGGCGAAACGCCTGTTTACATCAACATACGGCCACCACCAGCGACGGTGGTACTCGGGCGGTCGCACGCAGTCGTGATAGAGCGGCCAGAGCGTGCCGTTGCTGAAGCCGCGATAAAAGGCGTCGATCTCGGAGTGGGTCAGCGACACCACGCGGTTGTTGATGCCGTCGTGGTGGAAGGAACCGATGGCGTCGTCGGCCTCGCCGGTCCAGCCGACCCACACGCCCTCGCGGTCGCGCAGAAACGGAGCGATCGCCGCGACGAGCCCCCCGGGGCTGGTCTTCCACTCGCCCGCCTCGGTGCGGCGGACGGGAAGACGGTTGGCGACTGTCAGAAGTCGATTGCTACTGGCCACGGGTGCCCCCGGGCATCATGCCCGCTTTGGTGTGGAGTCGATCACGGGCAACTGCGCCCGACGAAGCACCATAGCGAGGTCCGGTCGGTCCTTCAGATGCGACGGGCAGATGCAACTGCCGCTGAAATCCGGCCCTAGAGTCTGCCCGACGCCGATCGCCGATGGCGAGACCGCCGACGCGGCTGAGCGGCAAAACCACACACACCCTCGCCCACGCAGGGCACTACTGGAGGACCGACCAATGGCCGACGAGCAACAACAGCAGCAGATCCAGCTCCGCATCGATGAATCCAAGATGTCGACCGGGTACGCCAACACCATCCGCACCTCGACCACCAGCGACGAGGTCGTCCTCGACTTCGGGGTCAACCTGCCCATGCAGGGCCCCGACGGCCAGCCCGTGCTCTCCTTCAACGTCGGCAACCGCGTCATCATGAACTGGTCGGGCGCCAAGCGCCTCGCGATCAGCCTCGGCCAGGTGATCCGCCAGTACGAGGAGCGCCACGGCGAAATCCAGCTCCAACAGCCCGGTGCCCCGGGTGCCCCACCCGCCGACGGCGGCCCCCGCCTCTCCGAGTAAGTTCGGCCAGCCCCCCGCATGACCTGCTTGGCCGCTCTGTCACGCCCGTGTCGCAACGCGGGCGGGCCGTGACAGACACCGCCGGCTCAGCCATCTTTATGCTGCGACGCGTTAGGCAAGGAGTACGCCGTGGATGCCACTCGCCCGTTCGACGCTGCATCGAGCACGACACCACCTCAGGAACCGTCCGCGTCCGGCGTCATCGCAGCCGACCGCGAGGCGCTGGCAGCCCGCTTCGCCGCGCTGACCGAAGAGGTCGGGCACGTCGTGGTCGGCCAGCGCGAAATGGTCCAAGGGCTTTTGATCGGCCTGCTCACCGCCGGGCACGTGCTGCTCGAGGGCGTGCCAGGGCTTGCCAAGACGCTGACCGTATCGACGCTCGCCCAAGGGCTCGACGCGAAGTTTTCGCGTGTGCAATTCACGCCCGACCTGCTCCCCGCGGACCTGATCGGCACGCTGATCTACGACCCGCGGACGCACGAGTTCTCGCCGCGCAAGGGTCCGATCTTCGCCAACATCGTGCTGGCCGACGAGATCAACCGCGCTCCGGCGAAGGTCCAGTCCGCCCTGCTCGAAGCGATGCAAGAACGCCAGGTCACGATCGGCGACACGACCTACCCGCTCGAAGCACCATTCCTCGTGCTCGCGACGCAAAACCCCGTCGAGCAAGAGGGCACCTATCGCCTGCCCGAAGCCCAGGTCGACCGCTTCCTGCTCAAGCTCACGGTCGGGTATCCGACTCGCGATGACGAGCGGGAGATCGTCGACAGCATGGCTGCGGGCAGCGAGTCACCGAGCATCACGCCCACGATGTCGGCCAGCGAGCTTGTTGGTGCCCGCCGTGTTGTCGAGCAGCTCACGCTCGTGCCAGCCGTGCGCGACTACATCGTGGATCTTGTCCAGGCGACCCGCGACCCCAGCCGCTACGCCCTCGACATCGCGCCACTCATCGAGTTCGGCGCGTCACCCCGCGGCTCGATCGCGCTCGCGCGCGCGGCGCGCGCCCACGCGTTCCTCGCCGGACGGTCGGCGGTGATTCCAACCGACGTCAAGGCCGTCGCGATGATGGTGCTCGGCCACCGCGTCACGCCTTCTTTTGAAGCCCAAGCCGAAGACGAAACCGCGGAGTCGATCGTCCAGCGCGTGCTCGATCACATCCCGACGCCGTAACGCCTCCCAGTCACTCCGATGATCACCGACGAGCTCATGCGTGATGTCCGGCGACTCCAGCTTCGAACGCGGCGGCGTGTCGATGCGCTCTTCGCCGGCGAGTACCACGCCGCATTCAAAGGGCAAGGCGTCGAGTTCGCCGACGTTCGGCCCTACGAGCCGGGCGACGATGTCCGCGCGATCGACTGGAACGTGACCGCGCGAACGCGCACGCCGCACATCAAGCGCTTTGTCGAAGAACGCCAGCTGACGCTGAACTTGGTCGTGGATGTCAGCGCGTCGGGCAAGTTTGGCTCGGGCTCTCGAACCTTGCGTCGGCTCGCCGCCGAGGCCGCGGCCGTGCTGACCCTTGCCGCGGCGAGCAACGGCGACCGGGTCGGCATGGTGCTATTCAGCGATCGGCTCGAGCGCCATGTGCCACCGAGGCTTGGCCGCACACACACGCTCCGGATCATCCGAGAAATCATGGGCGCCGACCCCGTGGGCGACGGCACCGACCTGCCAAAGGCCCTGGAGACCGCGGGCCGACTCCACCCGCGCCGATCGATCATCGTGCTGATGAGTGATCTGCTCATCCCCGAGCCGCAGCTCGCGGCAACGACCCGCCAAGCACGCCAACTCACGAAGCGCCACGAGGTCATCGTCGCGAGGCTCGATGACCCGGCGCTCGAGAGCCTCCCCCGCATGGGCCTCCTCCGCGTGCGCGATCCCGAGACCGGCACGACCGCCGTCGTCGACACGCTCTCAAGGCGGGTCATGAAGCGGCTAACGACAGATCGCGAGAACACCATCGCGCGCACCGAGCGTGCACTGCAAGCCGCGGGATGCGAACTGCTCACACTCTCGACCGCTCGCCCGATTGGCGACGACCTCGCCAGCTTCTTCCACCGGCGGGAGCGCCGCCGATGAGCGACTTGCACAGGCGGTCACGCACTCGCTCAAGCATGTCGCTTTGGCGTTGTGTTGTCTTCATCACGCTCACGGCAGGAATGCTGACGGGGTGCAGCGAGTCACGGACGCCGCAGACGGCTCAAGTGCCCATCTCAACCGCGTCTGCGGAAGGCACGCGAGCCGAAGTCTTGGTCTCGCCTCCTACGCCCACGCTCGCCGACCGCGTGACGATTCGTGTGCTGCTCGTACGCCCCGCCGGCGAGCGTGTCGATTGGCCCGACTGGACGAGCCCATTGGCGGACTGGTCGATTGATGCGGTGGCGATAGAGCCGCCGCGCCGGGTCGCGGGCGGCTTTGTGGAGGCGGTTACCGTCACCGCATCACCGTTCCTGCGGGGCGAGTACCGCATCGGACCGTTCTCGCTTCAGGTTGGCACCGACGAGGCCCAAACCCTCCTCCTTGACGCCGCCTCGATCACAGTCGCCGGCCCTCCCCCGCAGACCCCATTGCTCGATGAGTTGCTGCCCGCCCCCGCCGCCGCAACAGATCCCTTGCTCCCCCGAGGCATCTGGCTGTCCGCGACGGCGATCTGTGCGCTCGGTATCGGCGCCGGCCTCAGCGCTCGCCGTTGGAGCGCGAGCACCACGAAGCAAGCCGACCACGACGCCCTCGCCGATCTTGAGCGCCTCGCACACACGCTTCGCACCGGCGACACCATCGCGCCCGCCACACTGGACGAGCTTGACCACGCCGCCCGCCAGGCGTTGTCGCAGAAGCTGAACATCCCGGAGTCTCGGGCGCTCTGCGAACTCGCCGCAGCCGCCGACAACCCGGCGATCAAACGGTTCGCACACGAGCTTGACAGGGCACGATTCGAAACAGGCCGGCCGTCGCATGAGGCCTCCGTCGCCATTGCCGAGCTGCTACCGAGCGTGATCGGGGCAATTGCTGATGCAGCACAGAGCCGGGCTGGGGTAGCGCCACGATGATCCCGCCTTGGACCGACTTTGGCTTTCCAGTCGCGTGGCTGCTCCTTGCGGCGCTCCCGCTCGTGTTGATCGTTCGCGTTCGTCGCCGTAGGCCGGCAACGTTGCACGCTTCCGTCGATCGGCTCACCCCGGGTACCGCAACGCTCCGTGTTCGAACGCGCTGGCTGCCCATCGCGTGCAGGCTGGGGTGCCTCGCGTTGCTGATCGCAGCGATTGCCCGGCCGCAAGAGCGTTCCGGCGAGACACGCACCTCGACCGACGGCATCGCGATGCAGATCGTGATGGACCGCTCGTCGAGCATGCAGCAACCTATTGCAGCAGGCAACACGGTCGTATCGCGTTTTGACGCAGTAAAGGAGGTTCTCCGCGACTTTGTGCTCGGCGACGGGGAGCAGTTCGAGGGGCGACCCTCGGACATGATCGGCTTGATCACGTTCGCGGGATACGCCGAGACTGCCTGTCCGCTCGTCCGCCACCACGAGCCGCTCGTCGCGCTCGCCGACGCCGCCACGCTCGCGACCCCGCGGACCGCCGACGACGGCACCGCGATCGGCGACGCCCTTGCGCTCGCTCTCGCGCGCCTCAAAAAGGCCGAAGACGACCTCGCTGCGGCGGACGACGGCGAAAACGGCGAGACGCCCGAGTTCACGATCAACAGCAAGGCCATCGTGCTTCTCACCGACGGCCAGAACAACCGTGGCGACGTGTCGCCCGTCGATGCGGCGCGTCTCGCACGCGACTGGGGCGTCACGATCTACGCGATCGATATCGGCGAGCAGCGACGCCGCGGGTTCGGCGCCTTCTTTGGCAACGAAGGCTCGCAAACGCTCCGCCAGCTGGCTGAGATCACCGGCGGCATGTATTGGAACGCGAGCGACACCGAAGCCATCCGAGAGGTCTACGAACAGATCGACGCGCTCGAGACCACACGCATCGAGTCTGTGGAATACGCGAACATCGAAGAACGCTTCCCACCGTTCGCGATCGCGGCCCTCACACTGCTTGTGTTGGAAGTGCTGCTCTCGACGTTCGTGTACCGGAGCGTTGCATGACGTACAGCGCCATGCCATATTCGACGCTCTCGCACCTCGCGTCTGCCAGCCCGCTGGACGCGTTGCGATCGATCCAAGAGGTCGGCCTCTCCGATATCACTTTCGCCCAGCCCGCATGGCTCCACGCGATCTGGATCGCGCCGGTTCTCATCGCCATGATCACATGGTCCGCACGCGAGTCGCGCAAACGTGCAGCCGCCTTCGGCACCGCTGAGCTCCGGACATCACTGGGCCTCGAAACCAGACCTCGCATCAGCGGCGGCCTGTGCGTCGCAGCCGCATCGGCGTGCATCGCGATCGCCCTTGCCCGCCCCCAGCTCGATCCGCAGCCAAGAGACATCATCGCGACCGGACGCGACGTCGTTGTCGTGCTTGACGTATCGCGGAGCATGCTCGCCGAGGACATCGCGCCGAACCGGTTGGAGCGCGCGAAGATCTGGATCGGCGACCTCGCCGCATCACTTCCCGGCGATCGGCTCTCGCTTGTCGCCTTCGCCGGCTCGGCCGTCGTGAAGTGCCCGCCGACGCTCGACCACGGCTTCTTCAGCCTCGCGCTGGACGATCTCGACCCACGCTCGGTCACGCGCGGCGGCACCATGATCGGCGATGCCCTCCGCGTCGTGCTCGACCAGATCGCGAGCGATGACACCGGCACGCTGGACGTGCTCCTCATCACCGACGGCGAAGACCAGGGGTCGTTTCCCGTGCAAGCGGCCCAAGGCATCGCCGATGCAGGCGGTCGGATCATCGCAATCGGCATCGGCTCCGAGCACGGCGGAAGCCCCATTCCCGATGCGGGCCGTGGTGGCTTTGTCGAAGCCGAAGGCAAGGTCGTGCGATCGAAGCTCGATGCCGCAACGCTCTCCGACATCGCCCGTGCAACGCCCGGCGGCGCGTTCCTGCGCGTCGGCACCGACGCGATCGAGCTCGACACGGTCTTCACCGAGCTCACGCCAGCCCCCGCCGACGGCGAAGCAACCACAAGCCGAAGCGTCACCTACACCGAGGCGTACCAACTCTTCCTCCTGGCAGCCTTCGCGTTGCTCGCCATCGATAGTCTCCGAATGAAGGGAGCGTTGCGTTGATAATGACGATGCCAGTGATCCTGCTGCTCGCGAGCGTTTCGATGCTCAACGCGGCGCCCGCCAGCGAGCAGACCGGCACGGCCACGTTCGCCGACGCCGTGCAACTCGCCACCGCCGGCTCGCTGGACGAAGCGGAAACTGCATTCCGAACCGTTGCCGCCGCCAAGCCTGAGAACCGCATTGCCGCGACGGTAAACCTCGCCTGGATCGCGTTGCAACGAGCAGCCGGCGACGACCTCGAGCCAGACGCCTTGCTCGAACACCTTCGGTCGGCCGAGGCCGCGTTCGTCGCCGCGGCGCGAGCGGCCGAGTCGCCCGACCCGCGTGTGCTCGCGAGCCTCGCAGACGTTCGCCGGCGGATCGCGGCCGCCGAGCAACAGGACGCCCAGCAGTCGGCATCGCAAGCCGAGCAGCAGGCGCAATCGGCGGCAGAGCGTGCTCAAGACCTGCAGGACCTCGCCAATCGACAGCAAGACGCAGCCGACTCGAACGGCTCGCAATCCGACCGGCAGGAAGAACAAGACGAACTCAGCCGCCAGACCCAACAACAACAACAACAACAACCCGACCCATCGCTCCAAGCGGCCCAAGACGCCCAGCAGCGTGCGACGGAGGCACTCGAGCGAGGCGACGACGAGGCGGCACGACAAGCACAGCAAGAGGCTGCCCAGGCACTCCAACAAGCAGCAGCCGAAGCCGAAGCCCAAGCCGAACAGACATCCTTGCACGCGGGCGAATCCGAGATGACCGAGCAAGCCGAGGCCGGCCAAGCACCCGCGAGCGACCCGACTGAGGGCGAGCCCGCGGACCCCGACGCGGAACTCGCCGAGCGGATTCTCCAGCGCGAACAGCAGCAGCGCGAGCAAGGCCGAAGCCGACCAACCGGCCCCGGCACCCAACCCGTGGAGACCGACTGGTGATACCCAACACGATCTCACATCTTCGATGCTGGTTGCTTGCGCTGCTGATGCTCGGCGCCGCATCGCCCGCGATCGCCCAAGCGACCAGCATCCGTGCTTCACTCTCCGCTACAGTGCTCTACGCGGGCGACCAGATCCAACTCTCAGTCGACATCATCAACGGCTCGGACACGACCCGGGCACCAACGACGCCCGAGATCCCAGGCTGCCGGTTGACCTTCGCGGGCCGAAGCTCATCGACGCAGATGCGCACGGACATCCGCAACGGCCGGCGAGTGACAACCAACGAGACGACGATCTCGTATCGATACCTCATCATGCCCACACGCACCGGCGAGTTTGTCGTTCCGCCCGTTTCGATCGCGACCGCCGACGGACGCGTGCTTCGCACCGAGCCGAGGTCCTTCCGCGCCGTTGCGACGCCTCCGAGTGAGTCTGCTTCGCTTGAGTTGTCAGTCGATACCACGCGAGCGTTCGTGGGTGAACCGGTCCGCCTGCGCTTCACACTGACGCTTCCAGCAGCGAACGTCCGCGGCGTCGAGTTTGGCGAACTCGCGACCCTCGGCGCGGCCGAACTGAGAGCTCCGCCCGACCCGCGTTCCGACGCAAACGCCCGCGGCGAGTTCGTCGAGTTCAACCTCTGGGGCGAGCCCGCGGTCGGCGAGCTCGGTTCGGTGCTCGCCGGCAACGGCACCCAGCGCCGCACGCTCACGGTCGATCGCTTGGTCTTGCCCACATCGGCCGCCACCCTCACGCTCGGACCGACCACGGCCTACTTTGAAGAAGCCGTCGGCACGCGGAGAGGCCAAGGCCTGTTCATGCGTGATCAGACCGTCTACGAGCGCCGGCAGGTCACCGCCGATCCGGTTTCCATCGAAGTCAAGCCCCTGCCCCCATCCCCAAGCGGCAGTGTGCCCGTTGTTGGGCCGATCGACCTCGCCGCCTCGCTCAGCGCTACGCAACTCGGCATCGGCGACCCGGCCACACTCTCGATCGTTGTCACCGGCGAAGAGCCGCTCGACCGCGTGCAACTGCCCGATCTCTCGGAAGATCCGGCCCTCATGAAAAGCTTCCGCTTCGACACCGGCGGCTGGAAGGTAACCGAGTCGTCGCCCGGCAGCCGCCGGTACGAGTTGCCTTTCCGCGTCGCCTCTCCCGAGGTCTCTAGCATCGGGCCTGTTGAGATCACGTACTTTGATCCGACAGATGGTGCCTATCGAGTCGCGAGCACCGGCACGCTCCCGATCGACCTCCGCCGCACGCGTGTCGTCACTGCCGGCGACGCGGTGACCTCCAACAGCCTGCCTTCCCGTCGCGATCCCCTCGTCGCTGTTGGCGGCGGCCCCATCGCCAATCACAGCGAGCTCGGACGAAGAACCCGAGGCTCGCCCGCGTCAGTCCTCATGACCGCGCCGGGCCTCGTCGCCGTATCGGCCCCCCCGCTGCTCGCCGCTGCATGCCTTCTCATCGCTCGCCGCCGCGACACGCCCGACACCCCCGCTTCGCGACGTGCACGCGCGTTTCGCGAGGCAAAGCGAGCACTCCGCAAGGGCACAGATCCAACGGCAGTCGCGCGCCGATTCGTTGCTGATGCAGCGGAAATGCCGATCCAGAGCGTGACCGCTCGCGATGCACAGCGCCTCGGCGATATCGCCCGGACATCTCTCGCGCCGCTGATCGCGACCTCTGAATCACGCCGCATCGGCACAACCACAGCCGATTCGCCGAGTGCGTCAGACGTGCTGCGTGTGCTACACGATATCGCAACGGAGAACCACCAATGACGCACCGACCGTTGCTGCTTGCCAGGCTTCTTGTGGCGTTGGGTGTGGCGTTCTGCACAGCCGGTGTTGCGACTGCGACAACAACGGAAGCGTCGGAACTCTTTGCCGATGCGAACGCCACGTTCGAGCGTGCGCTCCAAGAGTGGGAAGACGACCAGGCAGGCTCGCGAGCAACGATGATCGAGGCGCTCGCGACCTACTACGCGATCGCAGAAGAAGGCACCGCGACGGCCGCGGTGTTCGCCAACGCCGGAAACGCTGCGCTTCTGCTTGAGCGGCATGCCGAGGCAGTGCTCGCCTTTCGCCGGGCACTGCGGATCGACCCCACCGACCGCGTCGCACGTGCGGGGCTTGCCGAAGCCCGCGAGCGTGTCGGGCCGGTTGTCCCAAAGAGCAGCAGTGCGCGTGCGGCCGATGTCGGGCTCGCGTGGCGGCCTTGGGTCTCCGGACGCACACTCACCATCGTTGCCCTTGCATGTTGGGCGCTCGCGTGGCTGAGTTACAGCGCCGCTTCACTCGGCGCAGCGGTCCGGCTCCGGCTACTCCCGCTCGTCGTGGTTGGTACTGCATGCGGCACGGCCGCCTTCGCCGAGCAGGTGCTGATCCACAACACCGACGTAGGTGTGCTCCTCCGTGAAACGCCTGGGATCCAAGGGCCAAGCCTGGTTGTGTTCGAGAGCACATTCGACGCGCCCTTGCCCGCCGGTACAGAGTTTACGCGGCACGAAGCGCGAACAGACTGGTGGCGCATCAGCCTGGCGGACGGCACCGAGACGTGGATCGACGCGTCCAGCGCAGAGCTCGTTGCGCCGGACCACTAACCGACGATCAACTCCGCGATCTGCACGGCGTTCAGCGCCGCGCCCTTCAGTATCTGATCGCCAGCGACAAACATGCTAAATGCCCGATACGTCCCCGTCGTCTCGCCCGGCCGGGTGTGGTCCGGACGGACCCGCCCAACCAACACTGGGGCGCAGTTCGCCGCCCGCAGCGAAGTCGGAAACACACCACCGGCGCGGGCATCGACGACCTCCACGCCGGGCGACTCGGCAAGCAGTTCACGCACCTGCGACTCGGTCGCCGCCTCGGCGAGCTCGATTGTGATCGCCTCGCAATGCGTCCGCAGAACTGGCACGCGGACGCACGTCGGGTGCACCGCGAGGTCCGGCTGCCGCCAGATCTTCCTCGCTTCATCGATCATCTTTTGCTCTTCGACGTTGAGCCCAGTGTCGATATCGACCGCCGAGTTGTGGCTGAACACGTTGAAGGCGCACGGCTCGGGAAAGACCCTCGGCACTGCCGCTTGACCCCGAAGCACAGCGGCCGTCTGCGACTCGAGCTCTTCCATCGCAGCGAGCCCCGCGCCCGACGCCGCCTGATATGTGCAAACGTCCAGCCGTGTGCATCCGAGGCGAGTGCGGATCGTGTTCACCGCGACCAGCATGATGATGGTCGAGCAGTTCGGATTCGCGATGATCCGAGGCGCGAGTTCGCCAGCCACATCTCCGCCATTGACCTCCGGCACGACCAAAGCAGAACTAGGGTCCATGCGGAACGCCGAGGAGTTATCAACGACCACCGCGCCCGCCTCGAGAAACCTTGGCCCCCACTGCCGCGCGATGTCGGATGTGGCCGCGAAGATCGCGATCCCGCAGCCCGCGACGCACGCGTCCTCAATCGACACCAGCGTGGCGATGCCATCCCCGTACCCGATGCTCTGACCGACCCGACGTGCCGAGGCGCACGCGACAACCGCGTCGGCCGGCACGCCACGTTCATGCAGAAGCTTCAAGGTCTCGATGCCAACGACCCCCGTCGCACCAACAACGGCGATGCGTGTGTCTGCGAGCGACATTCAGCCCCCTCCAAGCTCGCGGGCGATCCCGTCGCGCACGCTCTCGAGTGTCGGCTGGCACACGATCGGATCGAACGAGACGCCCGCGCCATCCGCGAGCGATTCCCCGATGCCGTAGTTCCCGACAGCCGCCTCCGCGTCTTTGAGGATGTGCCCGGTGAGCACACAGACCACGCTGTCACCACGCTTGACCACACCCGCCGACGCAAGCCTGCGCAGGCCCGCGACCGACGCGCAGGACGCAGCCTCGGCCCCGATGCCCGCGGTGTCCACCGCGCGCTTCGCCGCGATGATCTCGTCGTCCGTCACCGACTCGACAAGGCCCTCGGTCGACCGCACCGCGTCGACGCACTTGACCCACGACGCCGGCGCACCAATGCGGATCGCCGACGCGATCGTGTCGGGGCCGTGAACCGTGCGAGGCTCACCCGCGAAACCATCTATGTACCCCGCGTGCAGCGGCGCGGCCCCGGCCGCCTGGATCACCGCCATCCGCGGCAAGCGATCGATCACACCAACCGCCTTGAGCTCGCGCAGCCCCTTGTAGATCGCCGACGTGTTCCCGAGATTCCCACCCGGCAGCACGATCCAATCCGGCATCTGCCAGCAGCAGTCCTGGGCGATCTCCATGCCGATCGCCTTCTGGCCCTCGATGCGGAAGGGGTTGATCGAATTCAGCAGATAGACACCGAATTCGGCGCAAACCTCTTGCACGAGCCGCATCGCGTCGTCGAAGTTCCCCTCGATCTGCACCACCGATGCGCCGTGCAGCACCGCTTGGGCGAGCTTGCCCGCAGCCACACCGCCCGCGGGGATGAACACAAACGCCTTCATACCCGCGACCGCCGCGTATGACGCCATCGATGCCGACGTGTTGCCGGTTGAAGCGCACGCGACACTGGTTTGGCCGAGCCACTTGGCCGCACTCACGCCGCAGGTCATGCCGCGATCCTTGAACGAGCCCGTCGGGTTGCACCCCTCATGCTTCACGCGGACGCCATCGACGCCCGTGAACGCCGCGAGCCGATCACTCTCGTACGTCGGCGTGTTGCCCTCGCGTCGGCTCACCACGCAATCGTCAGGAATCGGCGGCAAGAACTCCCGATACCGCCACACGCCCGACGCGGTCACGCCACCCCGGTGCGCCAGACGATCCTGCAACACCCGTCGCATCTCGCCGGCATCAAGCGACGACTGATCGAGCGCGACCTCGAGCAGACCGCCGTCATCGGCCCTGTATCGAACGCGATCGGGGGCGTAGGTCTCGCCGGTGACGACCGCACGCAAGTGGAACTCCGAGCCCATCAGACCTCCCTCGCGCCCGGGCTGTCGGCCGGCGCAACGACATGCGTCGCCTCGACACCCGCGCTCTGCATCGCCGCGACACCCGCCTCGGCGACATCGGCTGCGGATGCCTTGCTTCGGCACAACGCGAAAAGCGCCGGGCCGCTACCGCTGATCGACGCGGCAATCGCGCCCGCTGCCCGCATCGCAGCAAGTGCCTCGGCTCCACCCTTGATCATCCCGATGCGCACGGGCTCGGCGATCGGGTCGACGACGCATCGCGACATCAAATCGAGGTCCCCGCTGTAGCACGCCGCAACGAACGAGCCCAGATTCGCTGAGTGGGCGACAGCATCCGCCGTCGCCATCGACTCCGGGATCACACCCCGCCCCGCGGTCGTAAGCAGCGAGAGGTTCGGCCGAATCAGCACAACCGTCAGACCCTCGGGCACCGGCAGACGCACAACGTCGAGCGGATCGAGACGCCGCACGAGCACGAGACCACCGAGCAGCGACGGCGCGATATTGTCGGCGTGTCGGCCCGACACCGCCGCCTCCGCCTCAAGGCAACACCCGAGCACTTGCAAAGGCCGAAGCGGGTTGCCAAGCGCAAGATTCGTCGCCTGCGCCGCAGCAACGGCGCTGGCCGATGAACTCCCAAGCCCGCTGCCGGTTGGCAGGCCCTTGTGCAGTGACATCTCAACGTGCCCACCGCCAACGCGTTCGAGCACTGCGCGCGCGGCGATCACCGCAGCGTTGGACTGGCTTGCTTCGGGTAACGGCTCCGTGCCCGGCTGGCCCGTAACCGTCTCGAAGTCGACGACAGAGTCAGAACTCCGAGGGTCACGCACGCGCACCCGGCAACGATCGCCGAGGCCAGGCAGCGCAAGCCCGAGCGTGTCGAAGCCGACGCAGACGTTTCCGATAGACGCTGGCGCAAAGACCGTGACCGTGCGCATCAGAGCACCCCCCCGATCGGAACAGTCGCGCGGATATCTCGCAGGCGAGCAAGGTCGGCCAGCACCCCGCCCGCGGTCTGCATCGCCCCCGCGCCGGGGCCGGATATCACGATCGGCACCTCACCCTGGCGACGCGTCCAGAACGCGATCGCAGCGTTGCTCGCGGGGATTCCGAAGAACGGGTGGGCCGAGTCGATCGCCATCGGACCGACGCCGAGTTGGTCGGCGCTCGTCGCGTCGAGTTGGGCGATGTATCGCGGGCTCTTGCCGCCATCCATCGTCGCAATCACCCACTCTCGCAGCCCCGCGTCCGCCGCGTCGAGCTGGGGACCAATCGGCCCACCCGTAACCAAGCCCACCAGCGGCTCGGGCGTCAGATCGGCCGGATCGCCGAAGTACCGGCCGCACGACGTCAAAGCGCCGAGAATAATCGCCTTACGCAGGAGATCCATGCCGCCGAGGTCCGCCGAGGGATCGGGCTCGGCGTAGCCCAGCTCGATCGCACGTTCAACCGCCGCGCGAAGCGGCTCGCCCGCCGCGACCCGATCAATCACATACGCCATCGTCCCCGACAACGCCGCGTGAACGCGCACAATTTCATCGCCGCCGGCGCACAAGGCATGGATCGTCGACGTGACCGGCAGCCCCGCACCAACCGTTGCCTCACCAAGCAACATCGAACGGCCGAACATCGTCGCGTTGTCCCAGTCGCCGCCGCAGCCACCCCAGATGTGCACGTGCTTGTTCGCGGCGATGTAGTCGATGCCACGATCGATCGCGTCCTCCGCCACGTCCCGCATGCACGCCTCGGCGGTGCAATCAATCACAACCGGCGACGGCACACCGAGCTCATGGACACGATCAATCAACTCGGCGGGCGAGCCGCCGGCAACGGCCCCCGGCTCGTCGGCGATCCTTCTTCCGGCCGCCTTTCGTTGCAAAAGCAACGTGAGCGCAGACCATTTCGGCCCGACCGGCGAAGGAAACACCAGATACCCCGAGCTGTCCGCAACCGCCGCGATGCGTGCTTCCTCCGGCAACTCATGAGCGACAGCGCGACCAACGTTGCCAAGCCCAACAAGCACGCAAGTGGGCTCCGCACCATCGCCCCACGCGCTATCCATCTGCACAACGCGGTCGTGCACCGCCCGCGCCGCACGCTGCACGTCCTGCCCCTCAACAACGATCGACACGCTCAGTTCGCTTGAGCCCTGCGTGATCGCAAGGATGTTGATCTTCGCCCTTGCGCACGCGCCCATGATCGAGGCGGCAGCGCCCACGCGATGGTTGAGCTTGGAGCCCACAGCCGTGATGACCGCCAGGTCTGGCCGCTCGGTCACCTGCTGCACCAGCCCGCGTGCGAGGTCGAGCCGAAACGCATTGCGAATGGCCGAGACGGCCGCGTCCGAGTCCGTGTTGCGCACTGCGACCGTGATCGACGCCTCGCTGCTGCTCTGGCTGATGAGTATGACCGACACGCCCGCGTCGGCGAGAGCACCAAACATGCGTGCAGAGACGCCCGCCACGCCCGCCATGCCTGCGCCTTCAAGGCCGATGAGCGTGACATCACGAATCACGCTCACCGCGATGTCTTTGCTCGAGCCAGCGCCTCGGATGAGCGTGCCGCCGGCGTCGGGCTCGATAGAGCTGCGCACCTCGATCGGGATGTCCTTCTCGATGACGGGGATCATCGTGCGCGGGTGCAGCACCTTCGAGCCAAAGTAGGCCATCTCGCCCGCCTCGCGATAGCTCAAATCGCCGATCACACGAGCTTCCGGCACGAGTCGCGGGTCGGCCGTGTAGACGCCAGCCACATCAGTCCAGATCACGAGCTTGTCGGCATCGATGGCCGACGCGAGCAGCGAAGCGCTCAGGTCGCTCCCGCCGCGACCGAGCAGCCTGATGTCGCCGTCTGGCCCTTGCCCGAAGAAGCCGGTCACGATCGGGATCACGCCGTCGCCGATCACGCTGCGAAGCGCCGCGGCCGTGCGAGCATCGGCACGAAATGTCATCGGATCGGCCTCGCCGAACATGCCCGACGTCTCAAGAAACGCATCGGCCGAGCAAGGCTTCGATTGAGTGCCCATCTTCTCGAGCGTGCCCGCGATCAACTCAACCGCGAGACGCTCGCCAATCGAGTGCACACGATCATGCATCGCCGGCGGCGTGACCGCGAGCAGATTGAGCGCGGCGACGAGCGTGTCGAGTTCCTCGAGCAACCCGCGGACCCGATCGGCAGCCCCGGCGCCCGAAAGGCCAAGGTCCTCAACCGCACGCTCATGCTGATCGCGAATCCACGCGACCGCCTCGCCGCGCTGCTGCCGGCCGACATGCCCTGCACCAGTGATCTGCACGAGCCGATCCGTCGTGCCAGCCATCGCCGAGGAAACCACCGCGACGTCGACATCGGTCGCGGCTCGTGATATCAGCTCGCACGCGGCCAGGATGCGCTCGGCGCTTCCGACGCTCGTACCGCCAAACTTATGGACCTCGGTGCTGCGGGGCATGACGCTCAGACGGCTGGTGACTCTTCGGACAGATCAACACGGCGCGGTGCTGTGCTGCCTGTCGACGCACGGACACCCTCGCTCCAGCATGGACTGTAAAGCGATCGCGACTGGCGTCAATACCGTGAGGCCCGATTGGTGGCGAGGTTCTCGGACTCAGGCCGCGGGCTTACGGCGTTTGGCCTCGATCCGCTCGGTCGAGGGCACGCGGATCGCCTTCACCAAACCGAGTGCCTTCATGCCGCGGATCAGCACGTAGCTCGCGTCGAACTCCCACCATCGCAGGCCGTGCCGCGCGGAGGCGGGGAAGGCGTGGTGGTTGTTGTGCCAGCCCTCGCCGAGACCGAGCACGCCGACGATCGCGTTGTTCCGCGACTCGTCGTGGCTCTCAAACGCCCGCGTGCCCCAAAGGTGGCAGATCGAATTGACGCTCCACGTGACGTGGTGCACGAAGCAGACGCGGGCCAGCCCGCCCCAGAGCATGCCGAGCACGCCGCCCACCCAGGTGCCGGTCACGAAGTACGCGATCACGCCCGGGCCGACGATGCCAAGCAGCACCCAGACCGGGAACATCTTGCTCATCCACACGACCATCTTGTCGCGCTGCAAGTCGGGTGCGTAGCGCTTGATGTCGGCGCGGGTCTTGCCCTTGAGCAGCCAGCCGCATTGGGCGTGGAAGGCGCCCTTGAGGATGCCGACGAATCCGCCGCCATAAGCATGCGGGGAGTGCGGGTCTTCCTCGCCGTCGGAGTGCTGGTGGTGCCCGCGGTGGGTCGCGACCCAGAACAGGATCGGCCCCTGCACAGCCATGGATCCAGACACACCCAGGATGAACTTCATCACCGGATTCGCATCGAACGACTTGTGCGTGAAGTACCTGTGGAAGCCGACCGTGATGCCGAATCCTGTCACCATGTACATCGCAAAGAAGAGCCCGGCGTACAGCCAGTACCACGGTGCCCCCCAGAGCATCACCACCGCGGCGATGAGCCCCAGGAAGGGGGTCACGATCACGAGCAGGTTCGCAAGCCGCATCGCCCGCGACGTGGCGTGGTCGTGATCGCGGGCGTGCGCCACCTCGGGCTGTTCAGCGCCGGTCACGTCGGCCGAAGCCGGCTTGGGAAGATCGTCCTTGCCCGCCAACACCGCGATGTGCGCTGTGGTGCCGGGTCCCGCCGATTGCGTCTGTGCCATTCGGACTCCTAGAGTTGGAATGACAATATCACTCCACTCGGGGCCGCGAGGGATGCAAACCACAGTTAGGCGGAAGTCGCCCGCCAAACATTTGGCGGTTTCTTGGGACGTTTCTTGATGGTTCCCAACGTCGCTCCCGCCCGGTTGTTCGGCAACCGAGGGCGGGGCTTGCCCAAGCGACACCTCCGGGTCTACTGTTGCCATCGGCACAGACCGCCGATACGAGACGCTTGGAGACGACCATGAAGACCGAAACCCATCCGAAGTTCTACAACTGCAAGGTCTACCACAACGGCGAGGTCGTCATGGAAGTCGGCGCGACCGTCCCCGAGATGCACGTGGAAGTTTGGTCGGGCTCTCACCCGTTCTTCACGGGCAAGCAGGCGTTCGTCGATGCTACGGGCCGCGTCGAGCGGTTCCAGAACAAGTTCAAGGGCGATTACTTCAAGAAGAAGAAGTAATCAGCGGGGCTCGCACCGCGAGTTCAAGACTAGTACAGCCGAAACCGCGCCCGCCCATGCGGGCGTTTTCTTCAACCCGAGCGAGGCATTCATCCGTTCATCCGGAAGAACGGATATAATGCCGCAAGACTACCCCGGGGCCCAGCCGGACCAGGAGCCAAGCCCATGCCGAGCCAATTCATCGACCACCTCGCCCGCCGCGTGCTCGTGCTCGATGGGGCGATGGGCACCTCCCTCTACAGCCGGGACCTCACCATCGAGGGCGACTATTGCGGCTGTGAGAACTGCACCGACATCCTCGTCGCGACCCGCCCGGACGTGGTCACTGAGATACACGAGTCCTTCCTTGAAGTCGGCGCCGACTGCATCGAGACCGACTCGTTCGGCTCGTCCGAGCACGTGCTCCGTGAGTTCGACCTGCAAGACCGTTGCTTCGAGCTCTCCAAGACCGCGGCCGAGCTCGCTCGGGCCGCGTGCGACAAGCACTCGACCGCGGACAAGCCGCGCTTCGTCATGGGCTCGATGGGCCCCGGCACCAAGCTCATCACGCTCGGCCAGATCGAGTGGGAGACGATGTTCGCCTCGTATCGCGAGCAGGCACGGGGCCTCATCGCCGGCGGCACCGACTCGCTGCTGATCGAGACCTGCCAGGACCTCCTCCAGATCAAGTGCGCGGTCAACGCGGTGCTCTCCGCGCTCGACGACGCGGGGCGCACGCACGAGGACATCCCGATCATGGTCTCGGTGACAATCGAGACCACGGGCACGATGCTCCTCGGCGCGTCGATCGAGGCGGCGACCCATGCGCTGCGCAACTACCCGATCGCCTCGCTCGGCCTGAACTGCGCCACCGGGCCCGTCGAGATGAGCGAGCACGTCCGCCACCTCGGCAAGCACTGGGATCGGCATCTGTCAGTCGTGCCCAACGCGGGCTTGCCCGTCCTCGTTGAGGGTCGAACGGAGTACCCGCTCGGGCCCAGCGCGATGACCGAAACGCTCGAGAAGTTCACCGAGGCCGACGGCGTGAACCTGCTCGGCGGTTGCTGCGGCACCACGCCCGAGCACATCCGCGAGATCGCCAGCATGGCCGACGGCCGCGAGCCCGTGAAGGTCGATAAGGCCGCTTGGAAGGCGAGTGCCACGAGTCTGTACTCCGCTGTCGAGTTCCGCCAAGACAACTCGTTCCTGATCGTCGGCGAGCGGTGCAACGCTTCGGGCTCGCGGAAGTTCAAGCGTCTTCTCGAAGAGGAAAACTGGGATGACATCGTCGCCCTCGCCCGCGAGCAGGTCCGCGAGGGGTCGCACGTGCTCGACATCAACGTAGACTACGCGGGCCGCGACAACGCGAGCGACATGGCCGAGGTCGTCAAGCGCGTCGTGCGGCAGGTCGACGTGCCGTTGATGCTCGACTCGACCCAGCCCGCAACGATCGAGGCTGGGCTCCGCCATGCCCCGGGCAAGTGCGTCATCAACTCGGCCAACTTCGAGGATGGCGACGAGAAGTTTGACGAGCTGTGCGACCTCGCCCGCCGGTTCGGCGCGGCCCTGGTCATCGGCACGATCGACGAGGACAAAGAGGCCGCGATGGCACGCACCGCCGATCGCAAGCTCGCGATCGCCACGCGGGCGATCGAGCGTGCGACACAAAGGCACGGCCTGCTCGTCGAAGACCTCTTCATCGACCCGCTCGTGCTCCCCATTTCGACGGGCATGGATGCCGACCGGCGCTCCGCGCTCGAGCTGATAGAGGGCACCCGCCGCATCGCCGAGGCGTTCCCGGGCGTGCAGATCACCTGCGGCCTCTCGAACGTCTCGTTCGGACTGAACCCCGCCGCCCGCGTGGTGCTCAACAGCGTGTTCTTGGAGGAACTCGTCGCCGCCGGCATGACCAGCGCGATCGTCCACGCGGGCAAGATCATCCCGCTTGCCCGCATCGACGACGATCACCAGCGCGTCGCGCTGCACCTGATCTACGACCGGCGTGATACCGCAAAGGGCGGCACAGGCTTGCCGACCGACGCGGATCGCCCCGAGGCATACGCGGAGGCCGCCCATGCCTGAGAAAGCATCGCCGCAACCAGCCGCACATATCACGCCCGACTACGACCCGCTGCAAGCGCTCATCGAGCTCTTCAAGGACGCGACCACCGCGTCCGAAGCCGCAGTCTCGGTTGAAAACCTCACACTCGAAGATCGCTTGCAACGCCACATCATCGACGGCAACAAGCAGGGTCTCGTCGAGTGTCTCGAAGAAGCGCGTGAGACCTACTCGCCGCTCGAGATTATCAACGACCACCTGCTGGCAGGTATGAAGGTCGTCGGCGAGCTCTTCGGCTCGGGCAAAATGCAGTTGCCCTTTGTGCTGCAATCCGCCGAGGTCATGAAGATGGCCGTCGCGCACCTCGAGCAATTCATGGAGCGCGTCGAGGGACAGACCAAGGGCTCGATCGTGCTCGCGACGGTCAAGGGCGACGTGCACGACATCGGCAAGAACCTTGTCGACATCATCCTCACGAACAACGGCTACACCGTTTACAACATCGGCATCAAGCAGCCGCTCTCAGCGATCCTCGAGAAGTGGCGCGAGACCGGCGCCCAGGCGATCGGCATGTCGGGCTTGCTCGTCAAGAGCGTGAACGTGATGGAGGAAAACCTCCGCGAGCTCAACGAGCAGGGCGTGGATGTGCCCATCGTGCTGGGTGGCGCCGCGCTCACACGCCACTACGCCGAGAGCCACCTGCGGAGTGTGTACGAGGGCCCCTTGCTCTACGGCAAGGACGCCTTCGAGGGCCTCAGCGTGATGGACCACATCGCCGAGGACCGCCTCGCGGATATCGAGGTTGAGGTCAAGGCGAGGCTCGCGAAGCGATCCGAGGCCGAGAAGACCATCGCCGACGCGAAGGCAAAGCGCGGCGATCGCGAGGACGCGGCGCTCGCTGCGGCACGCGATGGCGACACCACAACAATCGTGCGCTCATCGGCCGCGACCGACATCGCCGTGCCCAAGGCCCCGTTCTTCGGCTCGCGGGTGGTCGAGGACATCGCCCTCGATGCGATCTATCCATACATCAACACCGTGGCGCTCTTCCGCGGGCAGTGGCAGTTCAAGAAGGGTGCGATGGGTGACGCCGAGTATCAGGCGGTGCTCGACGACAAGGTCCACCCCGTGCTCGACCGCCTCAAAGCCCAATGCAAGGACGAGCAGGTCCTCACGCCAAGAGTCGTCTACGGCTACTTTCCGTGCAACGGCGACGGCAACGATGTGGTCATCTACGACGCCGACGACCACGACAAAGAGATTGAGCGCTTCACGTTCCCCCGCCAGCAAGGCCGGAAGAACCAGTGCATCGCGGACTTCTTCCGAGATGTGGGCACCGGCGAACGCGACGTGATCGCGATGACCTGCGTCACCGTCGGCACCCGCGTGTCTGAGGTCGCACAGAAGCTCTTCGAGGCAAACGACTACACCGAATACCTCTACCTGCACGGCTTCGGCGTCGAGTGTGCCGAGGCGCTCGCCGAGCTCTGGCACAAGCACGTCCGCCAGGAGATGGGCATCGGCACCGAGGACTCGCCACAGATCCGCAACCTGTTCACGCAGAAGTACCGCGGGTCACGCTACTCGTTCGGCTACCCCGCGTGCCCGGATATGTCCGATCAGGAGCGCCTGTTCCGTCTGATCGAGCCCGAGCGCATCGGCTGCCATCTCACGGAGAATTGGCAGATCGACCCCGAGCAGTCGACCAGCGCGATCATCGTGCACCACCCCGAGGCGAAATACTTCAACGTCTAAGCGGGGCAACAAGAGGCAGCTATCCCGCCAGCTCGCCGCGGCGTCGCGACCCGATCAGCAGCCACAGAAAGACCGGCCCCCCCACCATCGCCGTCACCACACCGATGGGCATGCGCCCTGCATCGAGCATCGCCGCCTTCACACCGGCATCGGCGCCCACGACCAGCGCCCCCCCGGCAATCGCGGCACCGACGATGACCACGCCATGGCGAGGCCCAGCCGCCATGCGCACCAGGTGCGGACACACCAGCCCAACAAACCCGATCGGCCCCGCCAGCGCAACGCTCACGGCGGTGAGCACGCCGCTGGCGACGAAGAGAACCACGCGCACGAGCCCGACGCGTGCGCCCATCGCGCGGGCCTCTTCCTCGCTCGTCGCAAGCCGATCCATCGCGGGGCTTAGCCACAGCCCGAGCGCCAGACTCACCACGACCGCCGTGCCGCCGACCGCAAGCCGGGGCCACGTGACGTCATCACGGAGCGCTCCCATCATCCACCGACCCGCCGCGACACCCCGGTCTGGCAGCAGATGCTGAACGAACACCGAGCCCGCGGCACACATCACGCCGACGATCACGCCCACGAGAATCAGGCTGATCGGCTCGAGCCGAGCCCGGCGCTGGGCGAGCAGATAGACCCCCGCAAGGGCGGCCATCGCGCCAACGAGAGCGGGCAGTTCGAGCCAGCCGCCCGCGACGATGAGCCCGTCGCGTTTCCACGCGAGGTACATCGCAATCGACACCGCAAGCCCGCTGCCCGCGCGCAGCCCGAGCAAATCGGGCGACGCGAGCGGGTTGCGCAGCAGGGCCTGGAGCATCACCCCCGCGATGCCGAGGCTCGCCCCGACGACCAGGCCGCTCACCACGCGAATGCCGCGGAGTTCCCAGACGATGTCGGCGGTCGGCAGCGCGAGCCCGTCGCCTCCGACAGCGAGCCGAAGCACGCAGGCGGCAGCAAGGGCCGCGACCGCGATGAAGAGGGTGAGCATGGCACGCATTCGCATCACATCCGAGCCTACCATCGCCTCCCAAGCGACCCCCGACTGGCAACCAAGCCGGTCCGCCAAAGGAGCCCGCGCGTGGCAAGCAAGACGATCAAATGCACGCTCGTGACCCCCGAAGACAAGTTGCTCGACGAGCAGGTCACCTACGCCTCGATCCCCGCATGGGACGGCCTCTTCGGCGTGCTCCCCGGCCGAGCCCCGATCGTCGCCAGGCTCGGCACCGGCGAGCTCCGCCTCGCCTTCCCCGAGACCACCGCAGCGGGCGGCGAGCGTTCCTACTTCATCAACGGCGGCTTCGTGAAGATGGCGAGCGACACGCTGACGATCCTCGCTGAGCGCGCCGTGCCGGCCGAGAACTTGGTTGAGTCCGAGGTCAAGGCCGAGGTCACCGAGGCCGACGCGCTTGTGCCCGCCTCGGACGCGGCCGACGCGACGGCCGAGGTCGAGCGGATCCGCATCGCGCGTGAAGCGGCCCGCGCGAAGCTCGCTATCGCTCGCAAGTATCGCGGCTCGGGCATCTGATCGAAGGCCGCCGTCAGACGCGACGCGGCAGCCGATGACACCTGCAGGCTCAGACCTTCATTCGCTTTGACATCGCGCGATCGATATCTCGGCGTGCCTCGCGCTCTTTGATCGTGTTGCGTTTGTCTTGGTGGCCCTTGCCCTCGCCGACGCCCAGCAACAGCTTGGCTCGGCCGTCCTTGAAATACATCTTCAGAGGCACCAGCGAGACGCCCTTGGTCTCCAGCGCGATCGCGAGCTTCTCGATTTCCTTGCGGTGCGCGAGCAGCACGCGGTTGCGGACCGCCGCGTGGCTCATGCGACCGGCCGGGCCGTACTCGCCGATGTTCACCTGGTGCAGCACGAGCTTGCAGGGGTCACGCCGGGCCATGATAAAGCCCTCGGCGAGCGACACGAGCGATGCCCGCACCGCCTTGACCTCCGAGCCCTGGAGCGCGATGCCGACCTCGAGCGTGTCGATGATGTTGTAGTCATGGCGGGCCTTGCGATTCTCGATCACAGGCTCGCGGCTCGCCACGTTGTCCTTCTTGCGCTTCGACATGAGTACCCGCGACGATAGGGGGCGTGCAATGCCAACGTGTCGGGCTCGTCGCTCAGCCGAAGCGGACCGTGTTCCGCAGCACGCCGAGCCGGTCGATCTCGACCTCGACCGTCTCACCGTCGCCCAGCCACCGCGGCGGCGTCCGGCCCGCGCCGACGCCGGCGGGCGTGCCCGTCAGGATGACTGTGCCGGGCACGAGCGTGGTCGATCGGCTCAGCTCGGAGATGAGCGTGGCAACGGGAAAGATCATGTCCGCGGTCGTGCCGTGCTGCATCACCTCGCCCGCGACGCGGGTTGTGATTGCCAGGCTCTGCGGGTCGCCGAGAGCATCCGCGGGCATCACCTCGGGCCCGAGCGGGCAGAATGTGTCGAACGACTTGCCCCGCCAGAATTGCCCGCCGCCCCCCTGCTTCTGCCACCAGCGTGCGCTGATGTCGTTGGCGATGCAGTACCCAAGCACGCAGTCGACCGCCGCCTCGGCCGGCACATCACGCGCCGGCCGACCGATGACCACGGCGAGCTCGCCCTCGAAGTCGACCTGCTCGCCACCAGTGTCCGGATCGCGGCAACTCGCCGGCACAACCACGTCCTCGCCACCGAGCACGACCGACGCGATGTTCTTGGTGAAAACCAACGGCCGATCCGGCACTTCCGCGCGCCGCTCCTTCGCGTGCTCGGCGTAGTTGCGGCCGATGCCGATGATCTCACGCAGCTCCAGCAGCTCGCCGGCACCCGCATCGACACCGATCGAAGACCACCCGCCGTGATCTACGCGCACGAGCTTCATGAGGCGGCCTCGGCCATGCCGACCACATCGACCGATTCGACCGCGTCGATCAGCCCCGCCACCGCGCCAGCGTCGAGAAGCCGCTCAATCGCCTCGACGCCCGCCCGCCCCATGTCGGCCGACATGCCGCTGACGTACATCGCGAGATACCTGTCAACGAGCGCGTCATCCGTCCACTCGGGCCTGCCTTCGGAGTGCAGCCTGAGGTACGCCTTGGAATCGTCGATGCGTTCCCGCGCGACGCGGACCGAGTCGCCCAACAGCCGGGCCACTTCCTCGACCGTGCCCTCACCGAACCGGTCGTCCAAGTCACGACGGATCACGTTGAGGCCCAGAGGCAGCGGCAAGCCGGTCTCGCCGAGCCACCACGCGCCGACGTCGGCGATCGCGCGCAGGCCGTCGCCCGCGAAAGTCAGTTGCGCCTCGTGAATCAGCACACCCACGTCAACCGCGCCCTTGACGAGCGCGGGCACGACATCCTCGAAGGGCAGCGGCTCGACGGCAACCTCGCCCGCCATGAGGCGGAGCGTGAGGTAGGCCGTGGTGCGCACGCCGGGGATGCCGATCTGCACGCCCGGCATGGTCAGGCTCTCGATATCGCCCTCGGTAAACCGTGCGTCGTCGTGCCGGGCGACGACCTTGGGGCCGTACCCCTCGCCGAAAGAGCCGCCGCACGCGGTGATCGCGTAGCGATCGGCCATCGCGGGCCACGCGGCGCACGAGATCGCGGTGATATCCGCACCCGCGCCGCCCTGTGCCGCGGCACTGAGCGTTTCAACCTCATCACTCGCGAGCACGAAGCGGTATCGCCCGGTATCGATCGCGGGCTCACCCAGCGGCCCAGGGACGGGCGTGCCGTCCGGCCCGCGCTGCCCGACGAGCGGCCACCACATGACCAGATCGTCGGAGTCGGGTGAGTGGGCGAGGGTAAGTTCGATCTTTTCAGCCACGTTGATGCTCCATGCCACACTCGGGACACGCCCGATGTGACAAACCTGCGAGTTCATAGCCACATGCCAAGCACAGGCCGCTGCGTTTCCGGTTCCAAGCACGCAACTTCCGTGTCCCTTCACAAACGACCACGATCACTGCAATGCCGACGAGCGTGTTCAGGGCAACGCCGGGCCACCACACGCCACGTGGGATCCGGAGCGACCGCCCCACGAGCGACCATTTGACAGATGGATGGCCTGGTCGTGTGACAAGTGCTCGCGCTGGCCATCCTGACGCCTCGAACACCCGAACGCTGATCGGCGCCTCGCTCGCTGGCAGATCGCCAAGCCACCGGGGCAACCTGCTGTCTTGAGCCGAAACGTCAAAGTTACTATCGAGAATACGGCCCGTTCCCAAAACGACATGCACACGACTTCGCCCAAACGCTTCGTCAACTCTGTACCTGCCAGAACCATCCGCAAACGTTTGCAAACCTCCACCGCCGGTACTCGACAGCGGAAAGTTTCCAAGTATCGCCGCGGCTAGTAACGAGACCGCAGCGCCAACAAGCAAAACAGCCACTAGGCGCGAGCAATACCGCGGGACATTCCGCCTAGCGCTCACGCGAACAGCCTCCCAGCCTCCGCGTCGAGCACGTCACCGACAACCGGGTGCTCCAGGTCGATCGGATATTCGCCCGAATAGCACGCGTGGCAATACGAATCGGCGGGGTGCTTCACGCACGCGAGCAGCCCTTCGAGCGAGAGAAACTCCAGGCTGTGTACGCCGAGGAAGTCGCGTATCTCTTCGACCGTTCGGCCCGTCGCGACCAGTTCGTCACGCGTCGCAAAGTCCACGCCGAAGTGGCACGGGTGGCGGATCGGCGGGCAGCTGATGCGTAGGTGGATTTCCTTTGCGCCCGCCTCGTAGAGCTGCCGCATCTTCTCGCGTGTGGTCGTGCCGCGGACGATCGAGTCGTCAACGACGACGAGCTTCTTGCCGTCCACGATCTCGTGAATGACGTTCAACTTCAGACGCACCGCGGCCTTGCGGGCTTCTTGCGTGGGCTTGATGAACGTTCGCCCCACGTAGCGGTTGGGCACGATGCCCTCGCGGTACATGATGCCGCTGGCGCGGGCGAAGCCGCTGGCGGCGCTTCGGCCCGAGTCGGGCATGGGCATGACCCAGTCCGCGCCGGGCACGGGCGATTCCTCCGCGAGCTTCTCGCCCAGCCGCTCGCGAACGATCTGCACGTTGTCGCCGAACACCGTGCTCGCGGGGCTCGCGAAGTAGACGTGCTCGAAGACGCACTTGGCCAGCTTCGGCGCGGGATCGGCGAAGCGCCTGGTCTCGACACCCGCATCGCTCAGCGTGACGATCTCGCCCGGCTCGACCTCGCGGATGATCTTCGCGCCGACAACCTCAAGCGTGACGGTCTCGCTGGCAACGACCGGCGCGCCGTCGGGCATCTCGCCAAGAACCAAAGGCCTCCACCCCCAGGGGTCACGCGCCGCCTCGATGCGATCGGGGAAGAGCACGACGAGGCTGAACGCGCCTTGCAGACGGCGGAGTGCTGCTGCCAGCGCATCGCCCGTCTTCTGCTGCTCGGGCGAGGCGAGCAGGTGGACGATGACCTCGGAGTCGCTGGTGGTGTGGAAGATGTGACCCCGGGCCTCGAACCAGTGGCGCAGCGCCGAGCCGTTGACGAGGTTGCCGTTGTGCCCGAGGGCGACCTGGCCGTGCGCGTAGCTCTGCACGAGCGGCTGGGCGTTGCAGGCTTCGGAGCCGCCAAACGTGCTGTAGCGGTTGTGCCCGATCGCGCCTACGACGTTGTCGCTGGTGAGGTGCGCGATCTCGGCTGGCCCGAAGACGTCCGCCACGAGGCCCATGCCCGTGTGGGCCCGGATTCGCCCCTGCTCGGTCACGGCGATGCCGGCCGACTCCTGCCCGCGGTGCTGCTGGGCGAAGAGGCCCAGATACGAGAGCTGGGCCCCGTCGGCCCGCCCCCAGACGCCGAAGACGCCGCACTTTTCCTTCGGGGCGTCGTGGGAGTCTGTCCCATTGAGCACCGGTAGCTGAACCCGCTCGCGTGCCAATCGGCCCATCGGTGCCCGTCCCTTTCGGCGATCGACCGTGATCGGCTCGCCCTGTGCCCCGCCGCCCAGAGGTTGCCCGTCGCCACGCGCGATGCTGATGCCTGCGGAGTGTACGACGGCCGATGCCACACCCGGCGCGACGCGCTCGCGGATCGCGCCTCGTGATTGACCCTGCACTCCTGCCGACCTTCAATGGGAGCTCTCCAGTAGCGTCCGTGGGTGATCGATCCGGATC
>ERZ1740067.314-NODE-314-length-40276-cov-6.131076_pt1 | contig 40276 bp, 40 predicted proteins | sample MGYA00581736_ERZ1740067 | MGnify/ENA primary metagenome ERZ1740067 (study PRJEB43018, sample SAMN04849236) | marine metagenome | isolation source: floating plastic debris | place: Pacific Ocean | collected 2008-08-27 | study: EMG produced TPA metagenomics assembly... | reverse complement strand
GTCAGGGAGCGTGGTTATTGCAGTGTATCGAAGAGGTCCTGCCAGTCCGGGTTTGCTTCCTCGATCAACTGGATTTTCCACGAGCGTTGCCAGTTCTTGAGTTGCTGCTCCCTCTGTCGTGCTTCTTCGCGGGTCGCGCAGGTCTCGGCGTACACCAGTTGTCCTAGACCGTTCGATTTGGTGAAGCCTTGAACCTGCCCTGTGCGATGCTCATGGGTACGCCGTTGGATGTTATCGGTATGGCCAACATAGAGCGTTCCGTGTTTTCGGTTGGTCATTATGTACACGAAGAAAGTCATGCTGGCTGAAATGCGAGTGGACCCCGGGTCGGGCCCGGGGACACGCCCGGGGACACGCCCGGGGACACGGTGGTGGTGTTTTTATGAGCCCTGGAAAAACTCATCCTCTACCCGTGTGCGATAGCGGTCGTAGTCGCCTTCGGTGCGGCGGACCTGCTCCTGGGCGCGTTTGCGCTGTTTGCTAAGGCGTTGGTGCTCGCTGCGGTCCGCGTTCAGCTGGGCCTGCACCTGTGAGCGATTGGCCTGGCTTAGTCCCAGGGTCGCGATGGCATTCTCGTTGTTGGAGATGCTGGTTTCCAGCGCCTGCATTCGGCGCTCAAGTGTTGCGAGATCGTTCTCGGCTTGCGTGACCGCGCGCTTGCGGGTGTAGAGGCCGCGCCCCGCCTCATACGTCACGCTGAAGGCATTGGCGAGATCGTCGGGACAGATGTTGGTGTTGGGTTTGCCGCCGATCCCCTGTTTGAACCCGTTGGTGGGTGTGCAGAAGGCCGTCGCGCCTTGTGTGTGGCCGGCCATGTAGTTTGTTTCATTGGCGGTGATGCCATGGTCCGTACAGGCAGCGATGTGCTGCTGGAGATGGCTTGCGGCGCGGCCCTCCATGGCGTCTTCATAGCCGACAGCCTGCCAGTCAGCGGCGGCGCATTGGTCTGCGGTCATGGTGGCGCAGGCGCTCAGGGTGAGGAGCGTCAGGCAGGTTGAGAACAGCAGGAGTGCGCGCATGATTGTTTTCCCGGACCAGAACAAAGACCCCAGTTTGGGCGAACCTCTACTTTTTGCAATCTAAAACACGCATTGCGCGAGCGCGCGTGTGGATGCGCTGCACATACACGTTTTTGACTTTTTTCAAAAATCTATCCCCGGTCTTCAGACTGCCCGCATACTGGGTGTCACCTTCGCGCTGCAAGGGCAAACCGGGCCGTCCGGTCTTGAGCGGGAGGGCGGATGCCCGGAAGGCGGGGCGGTCTGATGTCTCCTTGGGAACGTGGAGACGGGACTTAGCCCCGCGCGGCGTGCGAGTAACGCGCGTGTGCCGGAAGGGCGGCGATGCTCACGAACCTGGTCATGCCGTGGAAAAGCTGGCCCCGTATCCAACCGTGCCGTTCCAAAGTGCGGGATGCGGACGAAAGGTTCGCCTTACAGCGTTGCCGGGTAATGCCGGGCGCGCTGTGAGGTCTGAGACTTGCCGAAGACCATCTGTGTGTGGAGCGCCTTTGAGGCCGCCACTTGTTTGACGTTTGATGTCACGCCGACAAGGCATCGCGGCCTTGGGGCGCTCCCACTCCCCTTATGCTTTGGGGACGACGATGTGCAAGCCTTCGCAGCGCGTAAGCTGGCGGGGCGCTTGGGCGTGGCTGCCGTCTGGTCTGCACGTGCCGGACGGCGGACCGGTCGTACCTAAAGGCAGCTAAAGGTAGCAGCGACCAGTCCCATGGAGCGGGGGTCACCGACGACGGCAGCGCCCATCTTGTTGAGGACATAGCCGATGGAGATGCCTGCTTCAGGATCAAGGCAGCCGAAAGAGCCGCCCCAGCCGGTGTGACCGAAGGTTTGCGGGTTGGGGCCGTACATTTCAAAGCCGTTCATGGCCATGCCGGACGCCCAGCGGACGGGGACGCCGAGAATGAGGTCATCGTTCTCAATTCGGGTGGTGCGCAAGGCGTCCATGGTGTCGCGCTTGATGATGGCCTTGCCGCCGGGCGCGGTGCTGTCGTCGAGCAGGGCGTAGAGCTTGGCCAGGGCAGACGCGCTGCCAAAGCCGCCGGCGGCGGGAATTTCAGCTGCGCGCCAGGCGCGGTCGTTGGGGGCCGTCTGGGGAATGGCCGGGTTGGTGAAAGTGAGGCCTTGAACTTCGGTTGTATCCGCCAAGGGCTGCATGTCCTTGGCTTCTGTCAGCGGGGCAACGCGCGGTTCCTCGCTCTGGGGCAGGCCGATGAAGAAATCGATGCCGTGGGGTTTGCCGATCTCGTCCTGCAGATAAGTGCCGATGGACTTGCCGGTGATGCGCTTGACCAGTTCACCGGCGAGGTAGCCGTATGTGAAGGCGTGGTAGCCCGAGCGGGTGGTGGGTTCCCACAAGGGCTCCTGGGCGGCAAGGCGGTGGGCCATCAGGTCGTGGTCGTAACACTCCTCCAGGGTGGTGGGTTCACGCAGGCCTGAAAGGCCGGACTGGTGGGAGAGCATCTGTGCGACGGTGATGTCGCTCTTGCCGTTGGCGGCGAATTCCGGCCAGTGGGTTGCCACCTTGTCGTCGTAGGAAAGCTGGCCCCGGTCGACGAGGAGAGCGATGCAGATGGCAGCAACACCCTTGGTGGTGGACCAGACATTGGCCAGCGTGTCGTGGCGCCAGGGGGTGGCGCCGGTTTCGTCAGCGTCGCCGGCCCAAATGTCGATGACTATTTCGCCCTTGTAGATCACTGAAAAGGAGGCGCCGATTTCAAGATCATTTTCAAAGTTGCTGGCGAAGTGATCGCGTACCGCCTCGAAGCCCTTGGCGCAGGTGCCGTGTATTTCGGTGACTGTCATAGACATGGTGCGTTTCCCTGATTTTGTTTTTCAGGGAAAGGCTATGGGGACGGGCGCGGGCGGTCAAAGAAAAAGGCCGCGGGGATGAACCCGCGGCCTTTGATGTCGTTGTCCGAAAAGGAGGCAGCTTACTCGGCTGCGTCGTTCTTGAACTGAGCGGCTTCCGTTGAATCGCTGAGGGCGGTTGTGGAGCGTTCGCCGCCGCCTGCTGCAATGGAAACCATGTCGAAGTAGCCGGTGCCGACTTCGCGCTGGTGACGGGTGGCTGTGTAGCCGTCCTTCTCAGAGGCGAATTCAGCCTGCTGCAGCTCGGAGTAGGCGCCCATGCCGCGGTCCCGGTAGCCGGATGCGAGCTGGAACATGCCGTGGTTGAGCTGGTGGAAGCCAGCGAGCGTCACGAACTGGTACTTGTAGCCCATCGCTGCGATTTCCTGCTGGAAGGTCTCGATGGTTTCCTTGTCGAGATTGGCTTCCCAGTTGAAGGAAGGTGAGCAGTTGTAGGCCAGAAGCTGGTCCGGGTATTCCTTCTTGATGGCTTCGGCAAAGCGGCGCGCATCGTCGAGGTTCGGCTTGGAGGTTTCCCACCACAGCAGGTCAGCATAAGGAGCGAACGCCAGGCCACGCTTGATGCAGTGGTCAACGCCCATGCCTTCCTTGATGCGGAAGAAGCCTTCTGGTGTACGGCCTGCATCGAAGTCGATGAACTCGTGATCGCGTTCGTCGATGTCGGAGGTGATCAGGTTGGCTGATTCAGCGTCCGTACGGGCCATGATCAGGGTCGGAACGCCCATCACGTCAGCGCCGAGGCGGGCTGCGTTGAGGTTACGTTCGTGCGCCTTTGTCGGGATAAGCACCTTGCCGCCCAAGTGGCCGCACTTCTTTTCAGACGCAAGCTGGTCTTCGTAGTGGACGCCAGCAACACCGGCTTCGATGTAGGCCTTCATGATTTCGAAGCAGTTGAGCGGGCCGCCGAAACCGGCTTCCGCGTCCGCCACGATCGGCAGGAACCAGTCGCGCTTTGCGCCACCTTCTGAATGCTCGATCTCGTCAGCGCGCTTCAGTGTGCGGTTGATCTTGCGGGCAAGCTCGGGGCCAGAGTTCGCAGGGTACAGCGATTGGTCCGGGTAGGTCGTGCCGGCGGTGTTGTTGTCGGCGGCAACCTGCCAACCGGACAGGTAGATGGCCTTGAGGCCGGCGCGGGCCATCTGCATGGCCTGGTTGCCGGAAAGGGCACCAAGTGAGTGCACGCGCTCTTCAGTGTGGATCAGGTCCCACAGCTTGTTGGCGCCACGGGTGGCCAGCGTGTAGTCGATCGGGAAAGAGCCGCGCAGCTTTTCCACGTCTTCCACTGAGTAGTTACGCTTGGTGTTGTCAAAGCGGCCCTTCGGGGCGGACGGAATGATGTCATAGAAGGTCTTGCTCATAAGACTGATCCTTCGGTTTCTTCAAGTTGTGCGCACGCGCGTTCCCTTTGGGGCGGCCACATGCACGGTTGGAAGTCGTCGTCCGGCAACTGCTCAGGGTTTGATCACCCCGGTGCCGATTTCGTGCGCACATAAATGACAAAAGGGTCCCAAGAGTCCACAAGCTGCGGGAAACATTCGGGTGAACGTGTTGACAGATGTGTGGGGATGGTTTGTAAATCTGTTAAGTTTGTAAAGTATGAGAGCCTCATGGCCACAAAATCCACATCATCTGAGGCTGCGCGTAAAAGTCCCTCTGATTCCGCGGGAAAACGGGCCCAGAAGGTCTTTGCCGGCCCCCGTGTGCGGCGGCTGCGGCGCGAGCAGGGCCTCACCCAGGCCGCCATGGCGGAGCAGTTGGGCATCTCTGCCAGCTATCTCAATCTGGTGGAGCGCAACCAGCGCCCGGTGAGCGCGCAGCTGCTTTTAAAGCTGGCGGACAGCTTTGACCTGGATATCAGGGAGCTATCCGGCGATGACGAGGCGCGCGCCTTTGCGGAGCTCAATGAGGTCTTTGCGGACCCGCTTTTCCAGAATGCCGGGCTGTCGCGGCAGGATGTGCAGGATGTGGCTGCTGCCAGTCCCAGCGTTGCTGATGCCATCAGGTCGCTCTACCAGGCCTATCGCGAGCAGCTGGCCGGGCAGGGGCTTGGGTTGGGGCCGGTGGCGCCGACGGAGATCATCGCGGACCGGGACAAGAGCGACCATCTGGACGTAATGAAGTTTCCCGTCGAGGAAGTGCGCGACTACATCCACGCGAACCGCAACCATTTCGGTGAACTGGATGACGCGGCAGAAGCGCTCTACGACTATCGGAACTTTGCCCAGGATGAGCTTTACATCGGGCTGCGGCGGCATCTGGACGAGGCCCATGGGCTGAGCGTCAAGGTGATGCCGGTGGACGTGCTGGGTGCGACGGTGCGCCGGTATGACCGGCACAGCCGACGGATACTTCTGTCTGAAGTGCTGGACGGCCCGGCGCGGACGTTTCAGCTGGCGTACCAGATTGCGTATCTGGAGCAGGCCGATCTCATTGAGCGGATGGTCAAGGCATCGTCGCTGCAGGGGGACGAAACGCTGCGGCTGGCGCGGATCAGCCTGGCGAACTATTTCGCGGCCTCGCTCATCATGCCGTACTCGCGGTTTCATTCGGCGGCTGAGGAAAGCGGCTATGACATCGAGCTGCTGGCACGGCGCTTCGGCACATCATTCGAGCAGACCTGCCACCGGCTGACGACGCTTCAAAGGGCGGGGGAGCGCGGCATTCCGATCATACTCATTCGGGTGGATGGGGCAGGGAATGTGTCGAAGCGGTTTGCGGCAGCCGGGTTTCACTTTTCCCGTTATGGCGGCACGTGTCCGCGGTGGAACCTGCATGACGCATTTCGCACGCCGGGCAAGATCATCACGCAGATTGTTCAGTTGCCGGATGATACGACGTATTTCTCAATCGCGCGCACGGTGCGGCGGCCAGGGGCCGGCGTGCTGGCGCCGGAACAGGAACTGGCGGTGGGGCTTGGGTGTGAAATCAGCGAGGCAACGCGGCTCAAATATGCGCGCGCTTATGATCTGCAGGCCTCTGAGGCGGTAACGCCGATCGGTGTCAACTGCCGCCTGTGTGAGCGGCCTGACTGCGCCGAGCGGGCGTTCCCGCCGATCAACCGCAAGCTCATTGTGGATGAGCAGGCGCGCGGGCTGTCGAGCTTTACGTTTCAGAACGTCTAGCCACATGCGTGTCCCTCCGGCTTGACCGGAGGGTCCACTCGCATCTGCTGCGGGGTTCGGCATAGGCGAGTAGGCTCCGGGTCAAGCCCGGAGACACGGATAAAGAGAAGCCCCATAGAACATTCTCCGGGGCTTCTTTTTTTTGACTGGATCCCCCGGCCAAGTCGGAGGATGGAAGGTCATCAAGCCTTTGGGCTAGTAGCCTTCCAGCTCCGCGTAGCGCTGGCTGTGGAAGGCGACATTGCCGAAGGTGGCATCTGCAACGCGGGCGCGCTTGAGGAAGAAGCCGATCTCGTATTCGTCTGTCACGCCTATGCCGCCGTGCATCTGAACGGCTTCTGACGACACCTCGTTGAAGGTGGCGCCGACGCGGGCCTTGGTCAGAGACGCTGACTGGGGCACGTCGTTGCGGCGTTCGTCGATGGCGTCCAGCGCATCTGCAACCACGGACTTGCAAAGCTCAAGCTCGCAGAACATCTTTGCGGCACGGTGCTTCAGGCCCTGGAAGGACCCGATGACAACGCCGAACTGTTTGCGCTCCTTGAGATAGTCCATGGTGCGCTCATAGGCTTCCTGCGCGCTGCCGAGCATTTCAGCTGAGAGGCCGATGCGGGCACGGTCAAGCGCCTCGTCGAGAATGGCGAAGCCGCCATCCACATTGCCGAGCACGTGGTCGTGGCCGACCTTCACGTCCTTGAAGGTGATCTCGGCGGTGTTGCGGCTGTCCACCATGATGTGACGGTCGCGAGAAATGCCGTCTGCATCTGCATCCACAACGAAGAGCGTGATGCCGGTCTTGTCGCCGGGCTCTGAATGGGTACGGGCGGCGACAATAAGCTTGCCGGCCACGTGACCGTCCAGCACGAATGACTTGGTGCCGTTGATTGTGAAACCGTCGCCGTCCTTGTCTGCGGTTGTTGCGATCTTGGCGGGGGCGTGGTGGGCGCCTTCGTCCATGGCCATCGCCATGACGAGAGATCCTGTAGCGACTTCTGGAAGAAGTGTCTTCTTCTGCTCTTCAGACCCGCCGATCAGCAGGGCTGAGGTACATAGAAGAGAGGTGGACACCAGCGGAGATGCAGCGAGTGACCGGCCTGCCTCTTCAAGCACGAGGCCAAGGCCACGATAGCCAAAGCCGACGCCGCCATACTCTTCCGGGATCACAATGCCGGCGAAACCCATCTCGGCCATCTGTGACCAAAGAGCGGAGTCGAAGCCGTTTGCGTCCTTGCTGTCACGCAGGCGGCGCAGTTCGGTAACCGGTGACTTTTCGGCAATGAAGCCTTTCGCGCTGTCGCGCAGGATCTGTTGTTCTTCGCTGAGTACAAAGCTCATGAGCCTGTCTCCTTAAGTATGTGTATTGGCGCTTGAAATGTCTGGGGCCGGAGTTAGTCCGGCAGCCCCAGCACGCGCTTGGCAATAATGTTGAGCTGTACTTCCGACGTGCCACCCTCAATGGAGTTGGCCTTGGAGCGGAGCCAGGCCCGAGTGTTGCCGATTTCAGCGGCATCGTAGGTATCGTCCGGTTCCCAGCCGAGCATTTTTGTGCCCATGGTCTCGATCAGCAGCTCGTATTTGCGCTTGTTCAATTCCGTGCCGAAATATTTGAACACGGAGGACGTGGCGCTCACATCGTTGGCCGCTTTGGCCTCTTCCTGCACGCGGCGCATGGTCAAGGCAAAGGCCTTGCTGTCCATGTTGTGCTTGGTGATGTGTTCGCGGACGATTGGATCTGCGACCTTGCCGCCATCATCGCCGAGATATTCCTTTGCGGCACCGGCGAGTGTCTGGCCGGTGGCGCCGGAAAGCGCACCGCCAAGGCCCATGCCCGAAATCATCGCACGTTCGTGCTGGAGCAGACGCTTGGCAATGGTCCATCCCTTGTTGACTTCACCAATGAGCTGTTCTGCCGGCACCTTCACATCGTCGAAGAAGGTTTCACAGAACGGCGAGTAACCGGAGATGAGACGGATCGGCTTGGTGGACACGCCTTCGCTGGCCATGTCGAACAGCAGGAACGAGATGCCATCATGCTTCACGGTCTTATCCGTGCGTACGAGGCAGAAGATCCAGTCAGCCTTGTCGGCGTAAGATGTCCACACCTTCTGGCCGTTGACGACATAGTGGTCGCCCGTGAGCTCGGCGCTGGTTTGCAGACCTGCGAGGTCCGAGCCCGCACCGGGTTCCGAGTAGCCCTGGCACCAACGGATTTCGCCGCGGACAATTTCCGGAATGAAACGCTGCTTTTGTTCTTCGCTGGCGAACTCCAGAAGTGCTGGCCCAAGCATCCAGAGGCCAAAGGAGTTCAGCGCTGGACGCGCCTTGATGCGGCGCAGTTCCTGCTGCAGCACCATGTTCTCGTCCTTGGAGAGACCGCCGCCGCCATAGGCTGCGGGCCATGTGGGTGCCGTCCAGCCTTTGGCACCCATGGCGTCCAGCCACTTCTTTGAGTCCGGGTTCCTGTACGTCGCGTTACGGCCGCCCCAGACCACTTCTTCTTCCGGCATCGGCGTGCGCATGGAAGGGGGGCAGTTTTCTTCAAGCCAGGCTTGAACGTCTTTGCGGAAGGCTTCGAGATCGGCCATGGGTTTCTCCCTGACAGGGTCAACTTATGTGTGATTTTCTGTCAGCAAATATAAAGGGATGCCGCGACAAGGCGAGTCCTGAATCTGCAGAATGTTTTGCCTGTCAAAGCCGCCTAGAGACGAGGCGGAGGGCGTCCGAAGCGGTCGCCATTGGGCGGTCCACCGGCGCGATTTCCGCCGGGTCCGCCTTGGCCGCCGCGGCCCGGACGCAGGCTCGTAAAGCTTGAAGATGGTGTGCCTGCGAAGCAGCGGGGGATGACTGGCCAGTCTGCGGTCAGGAAATAGGCATAGGTGCCATCAGGAAATTCCGGCGTGATGGTGACTGTACCGTTGCATTCATCCAGCGTTCCGTGACCTGCCACATACTCGTAGTCGGCGACAAACGTGCCGTCGTAATAGCCGCCGGGGGTGGTGCCGCCGCGCCCACCAGCTATTGGCTGCCGTGTGCCCTGCTTCAGCGTGTAGCTGGAGCGGTGCTGGATGATGGGCGAGGCCGCATCATTGCCATTCAGGTGGCCGTATTTCGCGTAAATGGGAAAGCCATCAGCGGCCCATCCAACAAGGGCTGAGTGGGTGTCACGGCTGAGGCCGAGCTCGTTCATCAGGCCCATGGGCAGGCCGTGATAGTGGTAGGACCCATCCGGTTGCACATGAGCGTTGTTGGCATCCACCCCCATTGAGATTGCCCCGGACAGTGGCTCGTATTGCCAGGGGCCGCGCTGGCCCTGATACCATTCCGCCGCGCCGGGATCGAAGACAACACCGCTGACGGCAATGCCAAAGGGATAGCCACGTGCTGATGTTGTGCGGCTGGCGCGCAATGGTGTGGCATTCAGGACGAAGTTGTAGCTCTGCGTGCTGATGCGGTGGGGATTGCCGGAAGAGGGAAAGTGGCCGACGGCGTGGTTGGGAATTCCGTTGGCGGTGATACGCCGCTCATCACCAACCACCTCCATGGTGAACCGGCTGGTGCCTGGTGGATTTGTGTCCGCCGGCTCACGGTCGACGTCGCCATCCGATTGCAAGGTCGTGTGGGCGCGGGTGCGCTGGCCTATCTGGGCGGCAGCGGTCGCGATCATGCCGGCAGCAAGGATGAGGGCCATTGCCGGGATCAGGCTTGATCGGGCGGAGGGGCGCAGAACGCTTTTCATTGTCAAAGCCTTTGATGCGTTTTAAGCGAGTGTATCAGCCTTCAACGATCTCTCACGCCGCATTCCGTCGCGGACGTCCTGATTTAGCCGAGCACGAGAAGCGCGATGCCGATGGCAACCAGTGTGGCGGCGAAAATGCGACGGCCTGCGAAGGGCTCCTTCATTAAAATGGCGCCCGCGAGGGCTGCAAAAATGGCGCTGGTTTCGCGGGTGGCAGCAACGGTGGCAATGGGCAGGTGTGTCATGGCCCACAGGGCGACCAGAAAGGTGAAGACGCTGCCGAAGCCCAGCAGGACATTGCGGCGGGCCACTCTCGTCTGGACATAGGTCATGACGTGCCCGCGCCGCCGGACGCAGGCGAAGGCGATGAACGGGACGCAGGTCAGCAGTTCCAGCCAGGCTGAGTATCCCAATATGGTGCCCGCCTCACGGACACCGACGCCGCCGAGAAACGAGTTGGCAGCGATGGTGAACCCGGTGAAGAGGGCGTAGCCGATGGCGCGCCAGTTTTGATGGAACGCACCGGATCCAGCGATGATGAGGCCGACGGAAACGATGACTACGCCGGCCATGCCGACGGGTGGCAGCGCTTCGTTGATGAAGAGGAAGGCGGCAAGCGCGACCAGCAGGGGGGCCGTCCCGCGCGCGATCGGATAGACCTGTGAGATGTCGCCGTGCTTGTAGGACGAAATCAGGAAACTGTAATACGCCATGTAGACGATGGCGCTTGCAATGAGCGGCTGCCATGCCGCTGGTGACGGCAAAGGCGTCATGGGAATAACAACTGCCGCGAACAGGACGCCGGACATGCGGATGGCGGCCATATCGAGGATGCGATCCGCACCTGTCTTGAGGGCGACATTCCACGTGGCATGGAAGACTGCTGCCAACAGAAGTATGACGATGATGGCTGTGTCGCTCATGGTCGCGGAACGCTACAGGCGTCGGGCCGTCAGGGCACGTCCTAATTCTGCATTGCTGCTGTTCTAGCCGAGCACGAGAAGCGCGATGCCTATTGTGACGAAGGCGGCAGCGATGATGCGTCGGCCCGCGAAGGGCTCTTTCATCAGGATGGTCCCCGCGAGAGCTGCAAAGATGGCACTGGTTTCGCGAGTAGCGGTGACAGTTGCCAGCGGCAGAAGCGTCATAGCCCACAGGACGATAACGTAGGAAAAGACACTGCCGAAGCCCAGTATGAGGTTACGTCTCGCAACTTTACTCTGGATGTAGGGGACCACGAATTCGCGTCGGCGAACCAGGGCGAAGGCAATGAAGGGTGCGCAGGACAGGAGTTCCAGCCATGCCGCATAGCCCAGTACCGTGCCGGACTCGCGCACACCAATGCCGCCGAGGAGCGAGTAGGATGCAATTGAGAGACCGGTGAGCAGAGCAAACCCGATGGCGTGGAGATTTTCGCGGAATGCTCCTGTACCTGCAACGATGATGCCGATGGAAATGACGATCACGCCGGCCAGGCCGATGGGTGTGGGTGCCTCGTTGATGGTGAGGTAGGCCGCAAGTGCAACCAGCAGCGGCGCTGAGCCACGGGCGATTGGATAGACCTGGCTCAGATCGCCGCGCTGATAGGAAGAAATGAGGCACGCATAGTAAAACATGTGTGCGACGCCGCTGGTGATGAGGAAGGGCCAGGCGGCGGGTGCGGGCATGGGTGCCAAGGGGATGAAGACAGCGGCGAAGACGATGCCGGATACCCGCATGGCCGCCATATCCAACACCCGGTCTTCGCCGGTCTTGAGGGCCGCGTTCCAGGTCGCGTGCATGACAGCTGTCAGCAGCAGGATGGCGATGATCGTTGTGTCGCTCATGGTGGGGCGACGCTACACGGCGGTGTGCGGAACAACATCCCTCATTTGCGCAAGGCCGTTGCCTTAAGCTGCAACACCGGTGCCGCGCACCATCACCCGATCAGGCGTTTCGCCGCGTGCGAGCTTGTCCAGATTGGAGGCGATGGAAATCATGCGGCGGTAGTCCGCTTCGTTTGAGTGCGCGGAGCAGTGCGGCGTGACCATCACATTCTCAAGTTCTGTGAACGGATATGCGGACGGTGACGGGTCCTCGGGCACCTCGCCGGGCGCAAGGCCACGGGCCGGATAGCGGTACCAGGTGTCGATGATGGCCCCGGCAATCTGCTTTGTTCTCAGGGCCTGATAGAAGGGCTCTTCCTGAATGACTTCGCCCCGCGCCACATTGATGACCACGGCGGTGTCCTTCATGGCGGCAAGTTCATCGGGTCCGATCATGCCACGCGTGGCGTCATTGAGATCGCAGGCAAGGACGATGTAGTCGCTTTCCTTGAGCAGGGTCATCAGGGCGGTAGGGTCGTCGGCGCTTGATCCCAGCCAGTCGAGTTCCGGCGGGCAGGACATGGCAGAGCGTTTGAGACCCATGGTCCGCATGCTGAAGGCTTTGGCGCGTTTGGCTGTCTCTTCGCCGATGCCGCCATAGCCGACAATGCCGACAGTCTTGTTCCAGATTTCCCCGTGCTTCGAGGTGGGGTCTTTTGACGAGCCGGAGAAATGCCAGCTGCCGGACCGAAAGTCCGGATCCATCACGCGGAAGCGGATTTCCCACTCCAGCATTGCGCCGATATTGTATTCGGCAATCGTAATCTCGTGGCCGCTACAGCCTGCTGCTATGGCCTGAGGCGGCAGCAGATCAGGCGACAGCCAGTCGGTGCCGGCAAAAGGGATCTGCAGCATGCGCAGGTTGGGGCTGGCCTTGAGACCTGAAAAGAACGCGCCGACAAAAAGCGTATCTACACCTGGCACAACCACATCCGCGTCGGCGAGCAGGGCTTCAAGTGCCGGTTCGCCATCACTTGCAGTCCAGGTTCGGATGTCCCAGTCGGTGGTCAGGTTCTTTTCAATCTGGTCGCGCACCTCACCGGCATGGGTCGTGGCCATTGAGCCGGTGAGGGCGAGAACGGGTCTGGTGTCAGCTGGCAACGCCTAGCTCCTGTTTTGCAAAACTTGTCGCACCCTTGTAGTCCGCTTTGCCGTTTGGCGCACGGAAGGCGTCGGCTGCCACCAGCACACGCTTGGGGGCCTTGTAGTGCGCAAGGTTGTCCTTCACATGAGCAATCAGCGCTGCTTCGTCGGCGGACTGGCCGGACGCCATGGTAATGACACCGGTAATAGCCTGCCCCCATTTGTCGTCCGGCAGACCAACCACCAATGCGTCCTCGACAGCAGGATGTGTCTTGAGGGCTTCTTCCACTTCCTCGGGGTAGACTTTTTCGCCGCCGGTGTTGATGCACACGGAGCCACGGCCCAGCAGAGTCAGGGTGCCGTCTTCTTCGACAGTGCAGAAATCGCCGGGTATCGAATAGCGCATGCCGTTGATGGTGCGGAAGGTCTTCGCCGTCTTCTCTTCGTCCTTGTAGTAGCCAAGGGGAATGGGCTGGGCGACCGCGATGACGCCGGATTTGCCTGAGCCGGGCTGCACTTCCTCATCGTTTTCATCGAACACCTTGCAGCGTTCGCCGATCTGGAACTTGGCGGTTTTGACTTCGCCTTCAGCCGTGAAGATCGAGCTGCCAAAACCGATGCCCTCAGACGAGCCGAAGCTGTCCATGAGCAGCGCCTGAGGCATGTGTGGAATCATCTCGCGCTTTACTTCCAGCGACCACATCACGCCGGAGGAGATTATGCTCACCAGCGAGGAAAGATCGTACTTGCCTGGCTCTTCTTCCAACGCTTTCAGCATTGGTTTGGCGAAGGTGTCCCCGACAATGGCGATTTGTTCGACCTTGTAGTCGTTGACTGCCTTCCAGATGGCGTGTGGGTCCAGGTGCTCGTTATCAAGTGTCACGATGCAGCCGCCATTCATCATGTTGCCGATGGCTGTGAAGAGTCCGGTGCCGTGCATCATCGGGCAGGCGGGAATCATTGGACCGGCGCCGGTGCCGGCTGCCTTGAGAGCGGCCGAGAGTTCTTCCAGTGTTTCCGGCACCTCACCCAGAGCACGCAGGGCATAGAGCTGAGCTTCGCGCAGATCGTCTGCCGGCCACATGACGCCCTTGGGCATGCCGGTGGTGCCGCCGGTGTAGAGGAACAATTGGTCGTCGCCGGAGCGTTCAATGCCCAGCGCACCGCCATTGCCGATTGTTGTGAGGTCTTCGTAGCGGTTTGCGAAGTCGTTGGCGGGTGAGCCGTCCGTCACTTCAAGGAATGTGCCGACCTTGCCCAAACGCGGTTTCAGTTCCGCGATGTGGTCTGCGAACTCATCGCCATAGACGATGGTCTGGGCGTCTGAGTTATCAAATATGTAGTGCAGCTCGTCAGGCTGGTAGCGGTAGTTGACGTTGACGTGGGTCAGGCGCGCCTTGAAGCAGGCGGCGAGCAGTTCGGCGTATTCCGAGCGGTTACGCATATAGAATGCAACCTTGTCGCCCGGCTTGGCACCGCGCTCGATGAGCTGGCGGGCGAGATTGTTCGAGCGGGCGTCAAACTCCGCCCAGGACTTGATGTGCGATGAGCCGTCTTTAGCAATGTGGATGAGCGCGGGTTTGTCACCCGGCAATACCGGGGCAATGGTGTCGAGGATGTCGCCGAAATTCCAGGCCATGGTCGTCTCCCTGAGTATCCAGTTTCCGCGCGCCAACACCTCTGTTGAGTGGGTGCCTTGTTTAAGCGCTGCGGGATTATTGGTCTTTTCGGGAGCTACTATAGCGTTGGAATCGGCGGCGTCATCTGTGAGATTGCATTCTGGTCTTTACGCTTACGCAGATTCGCAGGAGCATGGCGGCCGCAAACAGGCTGGCGCCGATGATGCCGATCCACAGTGAGTCAGGGTCGGTGAGGCGGCCTGCATAGCTCTGGGCGAAAATCGCCCAGATATAGATCATGCCGAACAGATGCAGCCTGTCCCACCAAAGGCCCATGGCACGTTTCGAGAGCCTGTTTGATGTGGCTGACATCGCGAACATCAGTGCATAGGCAAACCCGTCGAAGGTCACGGTAATCGCAGTCACTTCAAGTGGGCTGACGGCCCAGAAAGTGGTAAGCGCGCCCAGATGAACTGTATGGGCTGCGGCGAATGCGAGCCCTCAGTGGCGGCGGATGCGCATGAAGGAAGTTATCCACGCCGGGGAGGCAATTGCCGCATCGCCAGACGCGAAGGCAGCAAGAGCTGCTTACGGCCAGGCTATGTCGACCATGGTTTCAGGCATCGTGGCAGGGGGAGCTGCGGCCTCAGCAAAATGACGTGGCCTGGGCTTCCGGGACAAGAGCGATTTCAACTGCCAGCGCCATGATGCTCGGTGTCATATCGGCTTCGCCAGTGCAGGACTCCGGCAGCACTGAGAATGCCACTTGTTCGTCCGCATCCGGAACAAGATCACTCGCATTGAACGGTGTGTTGGCGAGGCGCTTTAGAGTTGACTTGAAATCGCCGTCATAGCGGATGGCCGTATTGGCAAACATGCGCGGGTGATATGGGTCCCCTACTTTATGGATGATGCCGTTCAACTCAGTGGCGTTGATGCCGACAATGTGGCGCGCGCCATTGAGCATCATCACCAATGGCCCGCCGGACCAGCCTGGGATCATGTCGCAATTGTGGTTGAGTTCGCCGTCCGAAAAATAGCCATGGTGCCAATGCAGCTTGGGCACGGGGGCGCAGTTCTCCGAGATCAGCATCCGCGGACGTTCGCCGTTCTTGCCGATAAGTGCATAGCGGCCGCCGGCTTCCTCGACGGCGGATAGCTCTTCGTGGTCCAGCGTTTTGAGGGGCAAGGCGCCGTACGTGTCAGACAGTCGGCCGGAGACGACGGCAACGGCCCAATCGTGATGAAAGGCGCGACCCGGGGTCAGGGTGCCAAGTGCCACATGCAGGACCGGTGCGGCAGCAGACCTGTCGCCGCCCGGCAGAAAATCGCACCGGGTTTCCATGCTACCACCGCGCCCTCGGAAGGTATGGGCCACTGTGACAACCAATTCGTAGTCCCGCCATTCGGGAAGGTCCTGGTGATCCACAAGGGTGCCGATTGGCAGGCGCGTAGAATTGGCGCAGCTGATCTGGCCAACGGCCGCAAAATCATCTTCCACTGTCAGCAGCCGACGGTCGTCTTCATCAAACACATTGGCGCTGCCGGTTGATGGCGCCATGGCGGTCAATGCCATGCAAGCAATGATGGTTGCGGAAAATAGCGTAGGTCGTTTTGAAGACGTAGCGGCTGGCCCCGTTCGACTACAGCTCGTGCTGTGGTCGAGATTTAATAGATGGGAATTGCTCGCGCTGCGCTTTCTCACATACCGCCTCGACGACTCAGGCCCAACGCTCCAGGTCAGGCGACACTACAAAGTCTTGCATGGTGCATGCAGGGGCTGCAACTGCGACCGTCGATGACGAGTGAGATTTGGCGGAATGCGGGCAAGGCCCGGCCAATTTTTATGATCCGACCAGCTTTTTCTTTGACTTTACGGCTTCTTCCAAGCGGTCGATATGGACCATAAGGGATTCGAATTCTTCGTCCCCGAACAGGTGCTGGATTTCCGCCAGCGCGATGCACATGGATCTCAGAGCTTCTTCGGATCTGCCAATTTTTATTTTAAGCAGCCTTGACTCTGTCGGCTGCGACTTATTCGGATCTTTGGCCTGGGCGCACATTTGAATATGACTTTCTGTCTACGCAAGAACGCAATAAAGAACACTTGTACGCCCAATAGGAGTACTGACGGTTAGCAGACTGACAAATTGTCTGCGGGTAGATACTACAACCAGAGATGGGAAGTAAAAGCTTTGTTCCCCTTTTGCGTTAGTTGTGTGGGTCGCTGAACTCCGCAAACCGGAAATCTTCAAGCTCGCTTTCAATGGTCAAAGGGGCGGCACCGAAGTGCCGCCCCTTGAGTAGATCAACGTGCCGCTCTTGTCTGTTATTCAGCCGCGACGGTGGCATTTGGTGACACAAACTTGCCGCCATTGATGCCCAACAGAAACTTGATGCCGTCTTCGGCAATCTCATCGCCGACCATCCGGTCACCTTCGGACCGGAGTTCCTTGATGTTCACAAAGGTGGCGTAGTTGGCGGCGGTGCGATCGGTGATGATGCCGGCATTCAGAAGCGTCTTGATCAGAACACGGAAGATGTTTTCCTGCTCCTTCATGTCTTCTTGAATGTTTTCGTCCGTCAGGGCTTCCATGAAGGCACCCTGGACCCATTCCCAATCGAGCCCAACCTCCGCGTAGATGTGCTTTTTCTGCTCAGGTGATCCCAGATTGTAGAGCAGTACCTGAAATACTTCCCAGGCCCAGTCCTCAATCTGATCGCGCTCTTCAGCCGGGACATTGGGGACGGTACGGTCGGCCCAGATCTTACCAAACTTATGGTGAAAGGCTTCATCGGTCATGGTGAGCTGCATCAGCTTCACCAGCAGCGGGTCACGGCCCCAGCGGTAGAACGAGGCGAAGGCACCCATGGCCAGGCCCTCGACCATCATCTGCATGCCAACGATCTTCTTCCAGACCAGTGGTGAGTTGACCAACTCGACCAACAGGTTTTGAAGGGCGGGGCCGCAGGCCACCGGCTTGCCCCAGCGGGCCTTGATATAATTGGAGAAGCCCGTGACATGACGCGCTTCTTCGCGGGTCTGGTTGGCGGCGTACTCCTGGGCACCGGGGTCTTTCAGGATGTGGCAGAGCGACGCCGACAAAGAGAGTGCTCCAGCTTCCCCATGCAAAATCGAAGAGAGGCTCCACTGCGTGTTTAGGTTGACCAGCTTGATCTTCTGCTGATCGTCCAGCTTGTCGCCGATCGCGGTTCGCAGCTCGAAGTTCTGTTCCGGTTCGAACAGAAACTCCTTCTCCATATCGAACGGCGATGAAAAATCGATGTAGCGCGCATCCATCGGATCCCAGAAGTGGTCATGGGTGGCCGAGATGATCTTGTCGAAGGCGTCTGACCGGCTGCCGTACCGGTCGACTTCGATCATCGCAGCGAAATCATCAGGCGCCACTGCTTCATAGGCTGGATCGACGGTAAATCTGGTTTGATCGTTGGCAGAATTGCTCACTCTTGTGTCCTCCAAGGGCTGAACCGGCGGGTATGCCGAGGCGGCTTGATGGGGACAGTTCTAGTCGTGTCCCTCATTTTTGGCTGGGCATGAGCTTAGGCACCTGCGAGGGGTTTGTGAAGAAGATGACGAGGCGTCATTCACAGGGGCTGACAAGGGCATGTCCCGCCCGGTTGCTTTGCTCCGGCTCTCTGCGCCGTTCGGTCAATAGTGAAAACTGCAATTGCACCCGTCTGGACAACTGATCTCCAGCTCCTTTTTTCGCAATGCACAGAGACTTTCGATCAGATACTGGCCAAGGGCATTTGTGGTGTCTTCTTCCTGAGACGCCCGCAATAAAGATGATGCATGTAACCAGATGATGTTGGACCGCGGCGTCAAGTTCAAGGTTCGGCTCTCTTCGATATAGCTGCAAAGCGCGTCTGCGATGCCGGCTAAAATCGTCTCTTCCATCGTGCCGCACAATCCGCGCAGGTCGTGAGACTTGAAGTAAATTTCGTCCAGTTGTTTTTGGGTCCGGTCGCCACTGTCATCTACTAAGCACCAGAGCGCAGCTATTTCCTCCAGCATGCCGTCATGGGCAGCATCAATCGCCTGCCGGCATGCTGCAGCTGTTCGGTCTGCAAAGGCCTTGGGCATCTGTTTGGGCATTGTATTGCCAACAAGTTGTTCAAGGCGTCTGTCTGGTCTCAGGAATTCAACGGTCATCGTTCCATGGTCCATTGCTGCTGCGCTTGATGTGGTTTGCCGGATGGATCAAGAACGCCAACACTCTGCTGAAATTCTGTCAGAGGCTGGCGTGCGGACTTGCGTGGTTTGCCCATATGGACCGCCTCGGCGTATGTCGGCGGACCGACGCGTCTGTCGGTGGCCCGCCGGTATGGGCCGGTGAAGTTTGGATTGGCGCGGCGACGCCGGTTCGGCCCGAAATATGTTGGTGTGCGGACGAAGGGGCGCGGCTTTGAGATGACCTGGTGGATGCGGGAGTAGAGGCCAGCGGGCGTGACCGGTTTTGCCAGATACTCATTGACCCCGACGTCGCGTGCCCGTTCGACGCTGGCACGATTGTGATAGCCCGTCACCATAATGATCGGGACAAGTGGATTGGGACTGTCGGCTGCTGTGCGGACCAGATGCACAAAGTCAAAGCCGTCAAGTGGCTGCATGGCTGCATCGGTGATTATGATGTCAGGAGGAAAATCGCGCATTAGCTCGAAGGCCTCTGAGCCGTCGGCCGCCATGCGAATTTGCTCGAACTCCATCGCACGCAGAATGGCGCTGTAGAGATTGCGCATGAACAGGTTGTCCTCAACGATGAGGAGGTGAACTCGATCGAATCCAAATGCAGACATGAACGCCAACCCCCCAGGTCGACTGGCTCTTCCATTTTCAGTTGAGACACTGTAGGGGACACTCGTTAAAAGTGTATTAGGTGGTATTTCAGCGCAAACATGAGATTTTGATGGGATTTTCGGGCACGCGCCTAACGACGGGAGCTTTGGACCCGGGCGGCCATGAGCGCTGCGTCCACTTCAAAACGGGCCGCAAAAGCGTTGATCTGATGGGTTGCAGCATCTATGGCCCGGGCAATTGCCTTGCGCTCCGATGACCTGGCGAAAGCCATTTCAGGAGGCGGCAATTCTAACCCGTTCGGATTGTCGTGTGTGAGTATGGCGGCGTTCACACCTGGGATGATCGCTTTGGACCTTCGCGAGCTGTCCAGCGGTACTTCTAGTTGACCGCCTAACCCGTCCAGCAGGTTGGTCCGCCCCGCGTAGGCAGTGCTTGCAATCCTGGTAATGTCGTCGCGCAATTCGTCGTACCGTTCGGCAAGAAGGGCGCGGGCACCGTTTTCTTCCTCTTCCATGTTTTCAGACACGTCGCTTGTTGCAAGCTCCGCTGCCTGAAGCAGTTCGCCCGCGTCTGAAAGCCGCTGGGCGATTGCATCAAGCGAGAGGACAGCCGCCTCCAGTGTTTCAATTGCAGCGACAGCTGCTCCTAGATGGGGCGCGCGCACTTTCTCGTCATGGGATGTTGATTTGAGGCGTGCCAATGCCTTTCGGCCTCTAGCCAGCGCGTGGGCCCTGTCGGCCCTGCGACGGCGATAGGCCGCCTTGGGATTAGCAAACTCCTCTACCGCCATGATGGCGGCGCGTGTCAGGCCTGAAGGGAATCGGTCGATGGCAATCATGGGCCTAAGCTAGGCGTGCCATATTAGGGCCCTGCTAAGCTTGTCGGGTACATTCGACGGAGTTTTCCGGCGCATTTGATTCATTTTTGACCTGGCAAATTCCGGTCACTGAATGATTGGGGGTCTCATTGACGCGTCTTGTCCGCAGCCGGCGTTTAGGGCCGCTTGTCCATCGGCTTTTGAAGGTCGCCTTCGCGCTACGAAAGATGCATTCAGCGGTTTTTCGGCCGGTGACGCTTGGAGTTCGGGCGCTGGTGGTGAATGAAGAGGGTCATGTGTTGCTCATCCGGCATACCTACGCCCCGGGATGGTTCATGCCTGGTGGCGGCGTCGGGCGGGATGAGACACTGCAGGCCGCGACAGCGCGTGAACTCTATGAGGAAGCCGGCATTCGCGCTGACGGCGACATGAACCTGGTAGGGGCCTATGCGAATTTCCTGCAGCTTAAGTCCGACCATGTTGTCGTCTTCGAAGTACCCCACTGGAAGCAGGCAGGCCCGGCACCCCATCTTGGATATGAGATCGCCGAAATCGGCTTCTTTGCGCCTGATGCTCTGCCGGAGGACACGACGCCGGGTACCCGCCAGCGGCTGCAGGAATATTTTACCAGGCGCCGGCCGACTACTTACTGGTAGGTGCTCCACCTAGTTGGCTGCATGGACGGCAGGTCGACGGTTGGCCCAGGGCTGTGCACGCTCCAACTGACCGGCCAGCTGGAAGAGGGTCGCCTCATCTCCAAACGGTCCGGTGAACATCATACCGACGGGCAGATTGTCCTGCGTCCAGTGCAGCGGCACAGACATGGAAGGCTGCCCCGTCATGTTGAAGAGACCGGCATAGGGCATGTAGCGTGCATTGATGTCCAAGTAGGAGGCAATGTCGTCGCTGTCCATGTTGACTGTTCCCAACGGCACCGGCGGAAGGGCGAGCGTCGGTGACAGCAGGACATCATACTCCGACATGAAATCCGCCACCTTGCGGCTGAACTGGTGAATAAGAAGCGTACCCTTGGCCACATCCGTGCCGCTCAGGGCACGGCCATTCTCAGCAATCGCCCAGGTGATGTTTTCCACTTCCTGCTGTGCAACCGGGCGGCCAAGCGCTTCGCCTCGCATGTCAAGCGCCAGGGCGGTGCTGCTGGCGATAAGGCCGATCTGTGCGAGCCCCATGTCAGCGGGATCAATCACTGGCGCTGCTTCCGCTACGGTGTGACCGAGGCTTTCAAGAAGTTTGACAGTCGCGTCCAGCCCGGCTTTCACGGCCGGGTCAGCGCTGCTGCCGTTGGGTCCTGTGTCGGTCACTGCGATGCGTAAAGGGCGGGGATCGGTCGCCACGTCTTCAACAAAGGGACGGACGGGTTCAGGGCATGAATAGGGGTCTCCTGGCGCCGGGCCGGACGTGGCATCAAGAAGTGCCGCATTGTCACGCACCGTGCGGCTGACAGCATGGCTGGCCGACATGCCGCCCCAGCCTTCACCGCGATCAGGACCAAGCGGCGTGCGAGCACGCGAAGGCTTCATGCCAAAGAGGCCGCAGGCCGATGCCGGGATGCGGATTGAGCCGCCGCCATCGGACGCGTTGGCCATGGGCAAAACGCCGGCAGCTACAGCGGCGGCAGCACCTCCAGACGAGCCGCCCGGAGAATGGTCTGTGTTCCATGGGTTGTGGGTCGGGCCATACAGGCGTGGTTCCGTCGTGCCCGCCAGGCCGAACTCCGGCGAGTTGGATTTGCCGAAAATGACGAGGCCCGCCTGTTTGTAGCGCTCGGTGAGGGTCGAATCGTGGTCGGCCACATTGTCCTTGAACGCACCTGATCCAAAGCTGGTGATGGTGCCGGTCATGAGGAGGTGCAGATCTTTTAGAAGAAACGGTACACCAGTGAATGGCCCCTCCGGGAGTCCCGCATCAATGGCCGCACGCGCTTCGTCATAGTGCTTGAGGGGCACCGAGTTAAGTTGACTGTCGACCTTTTCAAGCCGGCCAATGGCTTCGTCCAGCAGTTCGGTTGGGGAGACTTCCTTTTTGGCGACCAGTTCAGCCAGACCCAATGCGTCGTAGTCGTCATATTCCTTGAAGCCCGTCATAAATCCCTCTCCCGCGATTGCTATCTTTTGATACTTGGGCGCATCTTACCGGCACCTTTTGACGTGAGTCACGGTAACGTGCCTTCAAGACAAACGGGTGCATATATGGATGTGAAGACGAAAAAGGCGGTGGGCTAGATAAATATGTTGATGAGTTACGTGCTGGTCCTCGGCGGCCTTACACTCTTGGCTGTTGGTGGCGAGGCATTGATCCGCGGTGCGGTGGCGCTGGCGGAGCGGCTGTCTATTTCACCTGTCTTTGTGGGCCTGACTGTTGTGGCGCTGGGTACCTCAGCGCCGGAACTCACCGTTGCAATCAATGCGTCAATGGCCGGAACCCCGGACATCGCGGTCGGCAGTGTTATCGGCTCCAACATCTCGAACATCTTTCTCGTGCTGGCTGTCACCGCACTGATTCAGCCAATCATCTGTGAACCGCGCATGGTATTTCGCGACGGCATGTTCCTGCTGGCGATCAGCTTCGGCATTGCCATGATTGCCCTGACCGGCGTGATCACCGTTGCCCAGGGCGGCGCGATGCTGGTGCTGCTGGTTCTATATCTGGCCTACAGCTATTGGTCTGAGGTTGTGGGCAAGGCCCCCTCGGCGGAACGCCGTCAAGCGGAAGTGCATGAGTATGAGGGCATCCCGCCCAAATTTGTGTATGCCATTCCGGCGATACTGGCGGGACTCGTGGGCGTCATATTTGGTGCGGATTTTCTGGTGGAAGGGGCGTCCGATATTGCCCGAGCGGCTGGTGTGTCGGAGGCTGTTATCGGCCTGTCGCTGGTCGCGGTGGGCACGTCTCTTCCCGAGCTTGCCGTCTCTGCCCTTGCCGCTCTACGCGGTCATGCAGGTGTGGCCGTTGGCAACGTCATTGGCTCCAACATCTCCAACCTGCTGCTTATTTTGGGCACGACCGCCGTTCTTGGCGGGGCGCCGGTGGCTGAACAAATCGCCCGGTATGATGTCTGGATCATGGTAGCGGCAACAGCCGTCATGGTGCCGGTCATGGTCAGCGGCCTGAAAATCAGCCGAACCGAAGGGATAGCGTTTCTGACGGCCTATGTGCTGTACATCGTGTCTCTTTATACTGGGCTGCCGGACATGATCATGAGTTTGCTGTACGCGTAGGCTGGCTAACGCGCTCACAAAAACGCCCACAAAAAGACAAACTGCGTGCCCAATTCCGCCAGGATGCAGTGTGATCGTTACCTCGCTGCGAGGGGGATCCTACCTAGTAGGAGACACGTAATGGGTTTGTGCAGCAAGGGTGCCACGCACACATCAATCATCGCATCAGTCGCCGTTGTTGGCGGTCTGGCTCTTGGCGGCGCTGCGTTTGCAGCCTCACCGGATAACGATGACAGTGCGTCTGGTAAACATGAATTTGCGTCACCGGCAACGATCGCCAGCATATGGGGCGATGACGAAACTGAGACGGAAGCTTCTGAAGATGCTACCGGCATGTCACCGGACGAGTCCGCTCCGGGTGCCCAGGGGGATGCAGACCCCGATACCTATGAAGATACGTATGGCACAACGGGTGAGGCCGAGGAGTTGGACGATGAAAAGTCCGACAATGATGTTCTGCTCGATGGCAGCACAGGCCTCGAATAATCGGCCTCATTAAGACCACAACAGGCCCCGCCACTGAACATGGCGGGGCCTGCTTGGTGTCCTCTGAAACAGCCGGTTCCTTAGGCAGGTACGTCTGCCAGAAGGATTTCGGCCGGGGCATCTCCAATCACTTCAATCTTGATCTCGGAAACATCCCTTAGTGCTGCTCCCTCGCGGGCTGTGACCGCTTCACCATTGACGCGTATGTCGCCCTTGGCTGGTACGAGATAGGCATAGCGCCCCTCTGCCACGGGCTGGGTGATGACGTCACCCGGGGTCAGCGTTGCTCCGTATACAGCGGCGTCCGCCCGGATGGGAAGCGCACCCTCATGGCCCTGGCCTGAGGCAAGGGCAACCAGGCTTCCAGACCTGTCTTCCTTGGGAAAACTTGCCTGATCCCACTGAGGTGAGCCGCCGGCTTTGGACGGTGCGATCCAGATCTGAAAGATGCGGGTCGCTTCATCTTCGCGGTTGTGTTCCGCGTGCTGAATGCCGTCGCCAGCAGACATCACCTGAACATCGCCTGCTTCCGTCCGGCCTTCATTGCCAAGATGGTCCTTATGGGTGATGGCACCATCACGGACATAGGTGATGATCTCCATGTCCCGGTGCCCATGCAGGTCAAAGCCTGTGTGCGGTTCGATGGTGTCATCGTTCCAGACCAGCAGGCTGCCCCACCCATTGCGGCCCACATGACGATGCGGTCCGAAATTGAAGTGATGATAGGCATCCAGCCAGGGAAGGCGGGTGTGCGGGTGATCGTCAAATCTGCGGACATCAATCATGTCAGCCTCCATTCGATGTAGGGCGCGGACTGCCGCGCCGTTGCTGTTGGCATCAATATGGAGATGAGAAGCCGCCAGATAATTGGGCAGAAATGAACAACATTAGTTCTAATTGAGAAATAATGGGAATCCACATCCTCGCGTTCTTGTGACAATGATCTGGCGGGTTTGATTGGTTTTCTGAAGCCTGATCGGAAAAACTAGAGTTACTTCCGGGCGCGTGGGGCTGTCCCGTCATCAAGGAGCGAGAGTGATGACTCAGATAGTAAAGCAGGCCGCGATAGGCGTTGGTCTGGCGCTTGCCGCTGTGGTGGGCCCTGCGGTCGCCGCCGATGGCGTGGCTCGGCAACCGGTCAGTTCTGTTGTTTTGCCACAGGAAAGTGAGGCCCTGCGGTCGCTTGAACATCAGCACCGCCGGATTGTGCGGACGGCCATCCGGCAATGTGCGTCCGGCCTCACCAAGCAACGCGGTATTATTGTCAATCCGTGCATCATCAGCGGCGTGATCCGCGGTGTTGAACAGTCCGGCGATCCACAGCTTGCGGCCTATGATCAGGCCTTGCCGATGCAGGCGCGGTTTGATGACCGGCGTCCGCAGTCGATCTGGCGCACCGTTGCCAAGCGCAACGCGGAAGCGACGCAGGTCAACTGAGACGAAAAAGGGCGGCTCCCGAGAGCCGCCCTTGTCGTTTAAAGCACCTGAGGGTCGGCTTAGACTGGTTCCCAGGTGAACACACTGCCTGTGTTTCCAAGATCCAGCATGTCCGCCTTCATGGCGGGGAAGCCATGCTCGAGCAATGTTTCAGGGGACCAGCCGTCCATGCGTGTCATGCCGCGCAGCGGACGCGACTGGCTCATGAGGAACACTTCATTGCCGCGGGCGACGAAGATCTGTCCGGAGACGTCGGACGGCGCGGAGAGGCCAATAGCAAGCTGGGCCACCTGGTCGGCGCGCATGGCGTTCTTCATGCGTTCAACACGCTTCTGGCTTTCCTCATCCTTCACCGGAATGGTTGCGATCATCCGTGTCCACGCAAATGGTGCGATGATGTTGGAGCGCACATTCTTCATGGCACCTTCCATGGCGATAATGCGGGAGAGACCTGCAACACCCATCTTTGCAGCGGCGTAGTTCGCCTGGCCGATATTGCCGATGATGCCCGACGTAGATGTGAAGAGAACGTAAGCACCATCCTCCTGCTCGCGGAAGTGATTGATCGTCGCGCGGGTGACGTTATACGCGCCGTTGAGATGCACATTGATCACCGCATCCCAATCCTCGTCATCCATCTTGTGGAACATCTTGTCGCGCAGGATGCCGGCCGGGTTGATGACCACGTTAAGCCCGCCGAACTCGTCCATGGCCTGCTGGAACATATGGTCGGCGCCCTTGCGGTCGCTCACGCTGTCTGAGTTGGCGACAGCTTCGCCGCCCGCCGCCTTGATTTCATCAGCGACTTCCTGGGCCGGGTTGGCATCACCAGAGTCTCCACCAGACACGCCGCCACCCAGATCATTGATCACAACCTTGGCGCCAGCGCGTGCTGCCAACACCGCGCATTCCTTGCCGATGCCGCGGGCGGCCCCCGTCACCAGAACCACTTTTCCGTCAAGAACACCCATCTGTGTTTCTCCCATATGTACTCAAAAGAGCATGTTTGACGCGCAAGCTAACGGCAACTAAGGCTTGCGTCCAACTCAAGCGGCTGAATCCGGCATCGCCGAATTTTTGTTGCCGTCTCAAGCCATGCCATGATATCTGCGCTGCACTTCTTTGATATCTCGGACTATTGCGAGATCAACCTGGGACCATTGACCGCGATGTATTTGCGCTGCCAGCGACGACGACCCATGACGCGCCCTGCGTCGGCTGCGGCTTTTGCCCGCCGACCCATGCGCGCTTCGTGCTTCGTGCGCTCTGCAGCCACCGCGTAACCGGGGGCGACCAGCCGGGCGGCGACACGATTGTCTCGCTGCTGTATGCCCGGTTGATCAGGATAGTTCTCTCCCATGCCGTCTCATAAAAATTTCGCTTCTTTTGTCGTGCGGCCCCAGTCCGAAGGCCATCTCAAGGCTGTTGATGCCCTTTTGGACCTCGCCTTTGGGCCAGGCCGTTTTGCCAAAGCCTCCTACCGGCTGCGCGAAGGTGTCGAGCCTGTCGATAGCCTGTCATTTGTCGCCGAACACACCGGCGCTGCCAGGGAACGCCTGGCAGGCAGCATCCGCTACTGGCCTGTACAGATCGGTCCGAGTGCGGACGGTGTGACAGTGAATGCCTTGTTGCTTGGACCCTTGGTGGTGGCGCCCGCCCTTCAAAGCAAAGGTGTGGGGCTGGCGCTTATGGAGACCAGCCTTGAAGCTGCGCGAAACCAGGGCCACGCGCTCGTTTTGCTGGTGGGGGATTTGCCCTATTACGAACGGGTTGGTTTTTCTCAGGTGCCGTTGGGACAGGTGACACTGCCTCAGCCTTACAATCCGGAGCGGTTGTTGTGGCGGGCGCTTGTGCCCGGTGCGCATGATGGTGTGGCGGGCGCGATGCATCGACCCGAATAAGGTTTTTTGTCGGGGGCGCTGGTATGCAGGTCCTACTGGCCTTCTCGACGCCACGCCAGCATGAAAGCGCCCAGGGCAATCAGCAAAGCGAATTCCGGGCGGATCAGTGTGTGTTCACTGACCGCCCGCACTGCATATTCACTATTGGCATTGAGGCCGATCCAGCTTGACCCGGCGGCGTCCCGGCCCGGGCGTATCCGGCGAATGCTGGGGACCTCGGTTTCCTCTAGATAGCGGGTGCTGCCTTTGGTCTCGCTCACAAGGTCGCTCACATGGTCTTCAGTGACGCGGACGTCGGCGAATTCCTTGGGGTTGAGCGGCCCGGCGGCTGTGATGGCCGTCTGGGTTCCATCGTCCAACCGATAAAGGCCCATCTGGTCTATTTCCAGGCGGGCGGTGAAAAGGCCGGGGCCTTCTTCTGTCAGATCGACGTTTTCTGTTGTTCCGTCGGGTCGTGTCACTGTGACCGGCGTCAGGTCTTCGCCCATGGTCTGCCGGGTGATGGTGAGTGTGTTACCCTGTGCCTTCGCGCGCAGTTTTTCTTCTTCCAGGTCTGGCTCCTTCATCAACCAGTGGGCCAGACGCCTCAGCATCTCGGCCTGGGGGCCACCACCTTCATAGCCGCGGGTCCACAGCCATGCGTGGTCAGACAAAAGTTGCGCCACGCGGCCCTCACCAACGCGGTCCAGCACCATTAGAGGTTTTTCACCCGGACCTTCCATCAGCGTATTTCCTGCGGCCTGTTCTGCGTCAATCAGGCGGAACCAGCGGCCCCAGTTGGGGGGCGATTGGTCTGCACCGGGAAGGCCTGATGTTACCGGGTGGCGGCGGCCAAGGTCTGTTACCATCGGATAGTACCCCTGACTGACCACATCTCCGGTTGGCGCGGCGGGCAATACGCCAGCTAACGGGGTCCGGAAGATGGAAAAGGGTGATGCAAAGTCCGGCCCTGCGGCCATCAGCAGGGCACCGCCGTCATCCACATAGTTGGCGACGTTCTGGAGATAAGCGACTGGCAGCACACCGCGGCGGCGATACCGATCAAAGATCACCAGATCGAATTCCTGAAGTTTCACCGAAAACAGTTCGCGGGTCGGGAAGGCGATCAGCGACAGTTCATTGATGGGCGTGCCATCCTGCTTCTCAGGCGGGCGCAGAATAGTGAAGTGGACAAGATCAACGGCTGGGTCTGCCTTGAGAAGGTTGCGCCAGGTGCGCTCTCCGGCATGGGGCTCGCCAGACACCAGCAGCACCCGCAACCGGTCGCGAATACCGTTGGCAACGACGACGGCGCGGTTGTTCTCAAGTGTCAGCTCCGAGGGACCTGCAACGGCTTCAATCTCAATGACATTTTCGCCGCCATGCTCCAACTCGATCTCTATCTCCTGCGTCGCGCCGGTTGTGATGGTGATTGGTGGCAGCGGCTCGCCGTCGACGCGTAAATTAATGTCAGCTGTCGTCGCGCTGCTTGCTGCACCACGATCATCGACCCGGAGCTTGAGGGTGATGCTCTCGCCGACAATTGCGAAGCGAGGTGCATCTTCGATGGTCAGAATGCGGTCAATTTCGTCGTTGCTTCCGGTCAGCAACGCGTGAAAGGGCGCGCCTGTTGTGGCTAATGCCCGTGGTGCCAGATCGTGGATCTGTCCGTCGGTTATGGCAATGATGCCCGCCAGCCGTTCCGGCGGTACATCGCCGATGGCGCTTTCAATGGCAGAGAACAGCTGAGTGCCGCCGGCGTTGCCTGTCTGCGTCATCGTTAAAGTGTCGTTGACCGTGACTTCGCGGACATCCAGACCCTGTTCCGCTTCGAGAAGGGTGCGCAAATCAGCGGCTGTGGATTCCGTGAGGGCAGCGCGGTCCTTCAGCGTGTTGGATTGGGACTTGTCCACAACCAGAACCGCAACGTCGGTTACGGGTTCGCGTTCCTCGCGCAGGGCTGAGGGGTTAAACAGTGCAATCAGCAACGCTGCATATGCGGCGCTCCGCCACCACACACCGCTGCCCCGCCGCCATATGCCTGTGACAAGAAGGGCGACCACCAGTACGGTTGCCACGCCCAAAAGCCACTCAGGTATCAACGGCGAGAAACCGATCTGCCATGAGGCATCGATCATTGGCCCAACCTTTCCAGCAGGGCGGGGACATGCACCTGATCCGCCTTGTAGTTGCCGGTGAGGGCGTACATCACGAGATTGACGCCGAAGCGCCGGGCCATTTCGCGCTGGCGTTCACCGCCCGGCACAGGTTGCGCCATTGGCAGACCCCGGGCATCGATGGCCCATGCTGCGGCATAGTCGTTGGAGCCAATGAGAAGTGGCGTCACGCCATCCTGATTGAGTGTGCCGGGGCCTGTTCCGTCACTACCACCTGCCTGAACCCACAAATCGCCACCGGCCCAGCGTCCGGGGAACGTGCGCAGCAAATAGAATGCCTTGGTCAAAACATGGTCTTCGCCAACCGGCTCAAGCGGCGGCACGTCCAGTTGCGCGAGCAATGTCCGCAATGCCTCGTTGGCGGGAGAGGTTCCGATCGGGTCTACACGCTGGTGGTCGCGGGTATCGAACAAAATTGTGCCGCCACGCTTCATGTAGGCGTCGACACGGGCAAGTGCATCCGGGCTGATATAGCTGTTTCCTGGCAGGACCGGCCAATAGAGCAGCGGGTAAAAAGCCAGCTCGTCTTTCTCGGGATTCACGCCGAGCGGTTCGGCCGGCTCAATTGCTGTACGGCTGCGCAATATCTGGCTTAGGCCGGACAAGCCGGCACGGCTCATCTCGTCAACAGTGGCATCACCGGTGACAACATATGCCAGCCGGGTATCGAGTGTTGCCAGCAGGGCAATGTCGTCGCCGTCTTTTTCGATCTGTGCCTGTGCGCTGTCGAGGCCCATGGGCGACAACAGGACAATCGCAAACAGCGCGGTGGTCTTGATGCCGAGTTGCTGTGGAAGTCGAAGATGGCCCGAGAGTACGAGCGCCAACAGCCCGTCAATGATGAGCAAGACCAAAGCAATGGTCAGCAACCAGGGCTTGAGAGCTGTCTCGCTGCTGTTTGCATAGGCAGTGGTGCTATCCGCGAATGAGGTGTCCAGTGGGGTTAGGACCGTATCTGCAGCAATGACATTGAGAGCCCGAAAGGCTTCCGGGTCACCATAAAGACCTGGAGGTTGGGTCGGTGTCGGGCGGGTGGACCCAATGGCATTTGGTGCAATCGGTTCAGCAAGTGCCGGCGGGGCGACAAGACGTCCCCGTCCATCCAAGGCACGCCAAGGCCTCAGCAGCTGTGCTGCATCCGCGTCGTCTGCCTGCGTGCCGCGGCTAAGGTTCAGCAAGCGATCCAGCATCTCGACATAGAGGCCTGAGATGGGCAGGTTGGACCAATCCGGGTTGGCGGACACATGGAACAGGACAATCCAGCCGCCACCGCGCCTGTCTGCGGTGACGAGCGGCGTTCCATCTGTCAGACGCGCCCATGTGTTGCTCGTTAGGGCATCGGACGGCTCGGCGAGAACCTGGCGATGAATTTCGACGTCATCCGGGATCACCAGGCCTGAGAACGGGCTTGTGCTGTCAAATGGGGCAATTGACTGAGGCGTGGCCCATGTTAATGCGCCCCCAAGCGCGCGACCGCTGCCACGCAATTTGACCGGCATCAGATCGTCGGTGTTTGCGGCCAGACGCGGTCCCGCAAAACGCACCAGCATACCGCCGCCGTCGACCCAATCGCGCAACCGCTCCTCATCATCCCCCACAAGCTGGCCGATATCTGCTGTCACAAGTATGGACAGGGGGCGGGATATGAGTTCTTCGATTTGTGAGGCATCGCCGCCGCTGCGCACTTCGCGAATTTCTGCGAACGGGCTGGTCGCGCGGCGGAGGTAGTGAATATCCGCCAGGAGAGGCTGGGCCTTTTCATCAAAACTGCCGGAGACGAGGCCTATTGTGCGGCGTTGCCAACGGTCGTCCAGCAGGGAAATCCCACCTGCTGAGTTTTCCCCGGCGATTGCGAGGCGCGTGACGGCGTTGCGCAGCTCAAGGGGCATGTCCAGTGCCACTGTTGTCTCGATCTCATTGGCTTCAAGGGTAAAGGGTGTGGCGTTCAGCACCCGCTCATCGGACCCGATGGCCATGATGCGGCCGGTATGCGGCGCGCCTTGGCCGGCACGCAACACGGTTGCCTCCAGGCTCTGCCCAAACTGGGTCGGCGGTCGAACTGCCAGTGGCATATCCTGGGGCGCGGGTGAAATGACAGTGACGTCGCCGTACCGAGACAGGTCGTCACCGAACGTCGCGGCGGCTTCCTCGTCGCGTCCCTTCAACCCGTCGCTCAGCCACACCACCTGCCAGTTGCCCTGGTCTGGTAGGGATGCACTGGTGAGGCGGACGGCAGCATTGCGAAAGTCAGTCGCCAGAGCGCTGGGCGACATGGCCGCAGCCACTGCTGAAGCGTCATCGGCTGTTCTTATATTGAGGGTAGCGGCGTTGGCTTGCGGTGTTGTCGGCAGTATCACCACATCACGGTCGGCGCGACGGGCGTTGGCGAGGATGCCGTCCAGTGTGGCGGCGCGGCGGTCCCAGTTGCGGGCTGCAGCCCAGCTGTCATCCACGACCAATAGAAGCGGGCCGGACCCTTCGTCAGCCTGTGTCGGGTTTGCGACGGGTTCCGCAAAGGCCAGCACAAGCAGAGCGGCTGCGGTGAGTCTCAGGGCAATCAGCCACCATGGCGTCTGGGCCGGCGTCTCGTCTTCATTGGCGAGACCAAGCAGCAGACGAATTGCCGGAAACCGCACCCGGTTGGGCGCAGGCGGTGTGACCCGCAGCAGCCACCAGATAATCGGCAGGGCGGCAAGGCCAATGAGGGCAAGGGGGGCGGCAAAGCCGATGACGCCGAGGCTCAGCATTGCATCAGCCTCCGCTTCCAGACGTAGCGCCCGGCAGAGGTGCGCCTGCAAGGGCTGCATGAAGTGCCAACACTGCCGTTTGTGGTGGCCGGTCTGTGCGGTGGGTTGTGAATGTCCACCCAAAGCGGCGGGCAACCGCGCGCAGAGCAGCCCGGTGGCCAGCCAGTTTCTTCTGGTAGGCGCTGCGGATGGTTTCCGCCCGGCCAAATGTCAGCTTGTTTGCTTCTTCAATGCCCTCAAATTCGGTTCGGCCACTAAAGGGGAGATCCTCTTCCGCAGGATCAAGCACCTGCAGCAGATGGCCCTTCACGCCGGTCGTTGCGTGACTTTGAATGCGGGCAGCGATGTCATCCGGGTCGGACAGAAAATCACTTACGAGCACAGTGCGTGAAAAGCGTGGCAGGACGTCAGCGGGAATGTCGCTGGAGGCCTCCGGGTCTGGTGTGCCAAACCGTTGTGCCATGCGCCGTAGGGCCGTACGTCCCGAGGCTGGTGGGAGTGGTTCACCAAGCCCGGCGATGCGCTCACCGGCACGAACCAGCAGTGTTGCAGTGGCAAGCGTTATGACCATGGCGCGGTCCAGCTTGCCGGGTGTGTGTTTTGTTGAGGTGAAATCCATTGAGGCTGACCTGTCGCACCAAAGCCAGACTGTCTCTGCTGCTTCCCATTCGTGTTCGCGCACATACAAACGGTCAGAGCGGGCGGACTGGCGCCAGTCTACCAGATGGGCGCTGTCGCCTTGCTGGTATCGGCGAAACTGCCAGAATGTTTCGCCCGGGCCGGTGCGCTTGCGGCCATGCATGCCGGGCGCGACGGTTGCCGCGATGCGTTCTGCTTCAACAAGCAGCGGCGGCAGAGCATCGGCGAGTTCTTCTGCCTCGCGGCGCTGCGGCGTGCGGCCATAGGTCGAGCCGTCGCGTCCGGCGAGTGCAGCGGTCTCTGTATCGGCCGAAGCTCTGGCCATCTACGCGTTACTCCTGACCTGGCAGCGGGGTCGTTAAAACCATTCTAGCGAAAGGGACGGCACAGCCGGTCAATGACACCGGAGACAGTTGTCCCCTCGGCGCGTGCGGCAAAGGACAGAGCCATGCGGTGGCGCAGGATCGGGTCGGCGAGTTCAACTACATCGTCGACGCTTGGCGCGTAGCGGCCATCCATCAGAGCCTTGGCGCGGACAGCAAGCATCAACGCCTGACTGGCACGGGGGCCGGGGCCCCAGGCCACCGTCTCGCGAACTTCCGCAAGGTCGGTTTCTTCCGGCCGGGCGCTGCGTACCAATTGCAGGATCGCGTCGACAACGCTTTCGCCCACCGGCATTCGGCGAACGAGACGCTGTGCAGCCTCCACATCATCATCGCGCATGACGGCGGTGGCGGTTGCTTCCGCGTCGCCCGTCGTTTCCAGAAGCATGCGGCGCTCAGCTTCCATGTCCGGATAGTTCACGTCGATCTGCATCAAGAAGCGGTCGAGCTGGGCTTCGGGCAGCGGATAGGTGCCTTCCTGCTCGAGCGGGTTTTGGGTTGCCAGCACATGGAAAGGGCGGGGCAGCTCGTGGCGCTGGCCGGCGACCGTCACATGCCGTTCCTGCATGGCCTGCAGCAAAGCGGACTGGGTGCGCGGGCTGGCGCGGTTGATTTCGTCTGCCATCAGCAACTGACAGAACACCGGGCCCTGGATGAAGCGAAAGGCTCTGCGGCCGCTGTCACCTTCTTCCAGAACCTCAGACCCGACGATGTCGCCGGGCATGAGGTCAGGGGTAAACTGGATGCGCCGGTCGAAGAGGCCGAGCACAATGCCGGTTGTGTGCACCAGGCGTGTCTTGGCAAGGCCCGGCACACCGACCAGCAGCCCGTGGCCACCTGCAAGAATGGTTACCAGCACCCGCTCAATCACCTGATCCTGGCCGAAAACCAGACGGCCAATAGCGTCTTTCACGCGGGTGATCTGTTCGCCGGTCTGTTCAACCGCACGGATTACGTCGTCGTTTGCTTCACTCAGAGAGGTCATGAGCCTACATATATCCTCATACGCACCCATTCCCATCTTAAGGAACGGTAAGGGGGCTGCCGCAGGCGGCGACGGCGAGTTGTCGAAAACGCCTGTGTTCAGATTATGACCCTACCCCAAAAGCAGGCGCCATGAGTGACACGACTGACCAGGATGACGTTGAAAAGGCCGTGATGGGCCTGAAAGAGGCCGAAATTGCCTCCAAGTCCGGCCTCCCGCCTGTGGACAAGTGGCATCCGGAGCGCCGGCATCGCATCGATATGCGAATCGCTCGAGACGGGTCCTGGCACTATCAGGGCGGTGAAATTTCACGGGCAAAGCTGGTGAAACTCTTCGCCTCGATCCTCATTCGCGAGGACGACGGGTCGTATCATCTGGTGACGCCGGTCGAGCAGGCGCAAATCTCGGTGGACGACGTGCCGTTTGTGGCGGTGGCGATGCAGGTGGCCGGAGAAGGAGCCCAGCAGCCGCTTGCCTTTACAACGTCCGTTGGCGATGTCGTGGTCGCGGGGCTGGACCATGCGATACGCTTCGACATCCATCCACAAACGCAAGAGCCGGCACCATACATACATGTGCGCGGGGAAGGTGGCCGGGCACTGGAGGCACGGATCAACCGGGCGGTCTATTATGACCTTGTGGAACTGGGCACGACCCACAAGGTAGGAAGCGAAGACTGGTTTGGCGTGTGGAGCGGCAACGTGTTCTTCAAGATGCAGCCTGCTGCTGATCTTGGCATTGAGTAGGATACAATCGGCCAATGCGCCCTTCTGAAGAATTTCGATCCCGGCTGATGGCCGGCTTGCGGCTGGACCCGCCGGCACTTGCCGAGCCGGATGATCTGCTCAATGGCGATTTCAAGCTCAATGATCGCGATGATATCGATGAAAGCAAGACCATCCGCGAGGCCGCCGTGCTGGTGCCGTTGATTGAACATGAAGACGGCATCCATGTGTTGCTGACTGAACGCTCAGGCGACCTGTCGAGCCACGCGGGGCAGGTGGCATTTCCTGGAGGGCGTATTGACCCTGAGGACGACGGCCCGGTTGATGCAGCGCTGCGCGAGGCAGAGGAAGAAGTTGGCCTTGACCGGAGCTTCGTGAATGTCGTCGGTTTCCTTGACGCCTATGAGACCGGCACGCGTTTTCGCGTGGTCCCGGTGGTTGGTTTCGTCAAGCCGGGCTTTGAGCTGACACTCAACCCCGGTGAAGTGGATGAAGCATTTGAAGTGCCGCTGGCATTCCTCATGGACCCGGAAAATCACGAGCGGCATTCGGCGGTGTGGAAGGGCAAGCGGCGGACGTTCTATGCCATGCCATATGACGGGCATAACATCTGGGGGGCGACGGCGGGTATGATCGTCAATCTCTATGAACGGGCGTTTGCGCGCTCCCTTGATCTAACGCAGGGCGCCTGAGGGCGTATCCGTGGCAGGAGACATCCCGACATGCTGCGCATCCTTCTGATCCAATTGTTACTGTTCGCAGTCCCATTTGCCGTGTGGGCCATTTATGTGGTCGCTGTGCAGCGCCGTAAACTCACATCTGGCGGCGCATTCGACGATGCGCCGATCGTATGGCTGTTGGGCGCGGGCACGGCGATGGTGGCGGTTGGGTTGGTCTATTTTGCCCTGACGACCGGGACGCCAGCGGGTGAAGGTGAGTATGTGCCGCCGCGGCTGGAGAATGGGCGTATTGTGCCTGGCCATATTGCGCCGTTTCCTGATGAGACTGCGCCTGATGAGGCTGTGATAGACGACGCGGCACCGTCGGGCGCTGAGTAAATTTGAAAAAGACTGAATTTTCGGAGTAGACGAATTATGCCCGGCGACATTCCTTCCCTCAAAAACCAGATTTGGCTGCGCGACGACGAAACGCAGAAGGTGATGTCCGCCCTTAATGACGGTGCCACGGCGCGCTTCGTTGGTGGCTGTGTCCGCAACGCGCTGATGTCCGTCCCCGTTGAAGATGTCGACATTGCGACGAGCGACGAGCCCGCCACGTCAACTGCGAAGCTTGAGGCGGCTGGTTTCAAAGTGGTTCCCATTGGGGCGGACCACGGAACGGTGATGGCGGTGGGTGCTGAGCGCTCTTACGAAGTGACGACATTGCGGGTTGATATGGAGACCGACGGACGCCACGCGGACGTTGCCTTCACGCAGGACTGGCAGGGGGATGCGGAGCGCCGCGACTTCACTTTCAATGCGCTTTACGCGGATGCCGACGGCACCGTGCATGACCCGCTCGGCGGGCATGACGACCTCAAGGCGCGCCGCGTGCGGTTTATCGGTGATGCAGAAACGCGCATCAAGGAAGACTATCTGCGTATCCTGCGCTTCTTCCGGTTTCATGCGGCCTATGGCGAGGGCGATCTCGATCCTGAAAGCCTTCAGGCCTGCGCCGCCAACCGAGATGGCCTGGCGAAGCTTTCCGCAGAGCGCATTCAGACTGAACTCTTTAAACTTCTGGGTGCAGACAATGCGGTGCCTGTCGTACGCGCGATGGCGGCGGCGGGCATTCTGGGAGATGTGGTGCCAGAAGCGTCCCGGCTCGATCGGTTTGAGCGCTTGCTCGACATCGAAGTGACGCAGCTTTTTTCAAGTGACCCGGTTTTGCGTCTGGGTGCCATTGTCGACGGGGCTGAGGCTACTACTACGGCGGCGCGCGTGCGCCTGTCCTCTGCGGACCGGGATCGGCTGACGGCGATGCGCTCGGATGACACAAAGATCGTCTGCTACCTCTCCATGCGCGAAGTGCGCCGGGCGCTCTACAATTTGGGTCTGCAGCTCTTCAAGGACCGGGTCATGCTCGGCTGGGCCGATGATGGCAAAACCACCAATGCTTTTCAGTGGCGCGCGTTGCTGGCCATGGCGGATAGCTGGGAGCGGCCGGAACTACCACTGACCGGGTCCATGATCATGTCGGCCGGTGTTCCAGAAGGCCCGGAGATCGGCCGCGTCCGCGACGAAGTGGAGGAGTGGTGGATCGACTCGGATTTCACCGAAGACGAGTTCTCGATCATCGAGCGTCTCAAGGCGGTTGTGCAGGCGACGGTTTACTAGTCTTCTAAAGCCTGAACGGATCATTAGATCAGGCAGTCACATGAAGTCCTTTGGACTTATTCTTTATGGCTCGCTCGCATCGAGCCTGTCACTGGCGTTTCCGTTGCTCGTAACAGCTGGTCTTGTACCGGGCGGGACCTGGGTCTGGGCGGATGCTCTGATGGCCGTGGGTGTTTTTGCCGCAATGCAGGCCGTCGGTATCGCCGTCCTGCTGGTGATCAATCCGCAGGCCATTGAAGTGCGCAATCAGGGGATCGTGTCCGGTGCACAAAAAAGGCAACCGCTGGCGGATGCAATTGTCTCGACCGTTCTGTTTTTTGTGCTGACTGGACTTCTGATCTTCCTTCCGATGGATGTGTTCTGGCTTCGCCTGCTTGGGCAGGTCGGGGACACCGTTTCGATTGTCGGGGGAGGTGCTGCCGCTGTCAGCCTAGTAGGCATGTATGTGGTGTTGGCACAGAACGAATTCGCCGCACCCAATGTGCAGGACCAGTCGGAGCAGGGCCAACGCCTTATAGACAAGGGTCTGTACGGCGTTGTGCGGCACCCATTCTATACCTGCCTCATGGGGTTCTTTTGTGGTCTCACCCTGTGGCTTGGCAGTTACGCGGGGCTGCTTGGCTGCGGCCTGCTGCTTACGGTCCTTGCGGCGCGCATGATGGTTGAAGAACAGTATTTAAGCCGGAACCTTGCGGGATATGACGCCTATCTGACGCGGGTTCGGTGGCGGATTGTGCCCTATCTTTTGTGAGTCCCGCTCCAAGCCGACCAGCCAAATCGCCTGCCCAATCTGTAGGCGGAGCACAGACTTGCATGATTTGCAGTCAAAACCCCTTTTATGCTGCGCTGCACTTTTGGGCACTTGGCGAGTGCTTGGGCATTTTTAAGAAAAGGCTGAAAAGCAGGCAATAAAAACCATCAATTACCTGCATTTTGTGGTTGCCAACTTGGTTAAACTTGCCAATGTAGGTCTTGCGGAATTCAAGAGTTGAACTCACGAGCCGCCGCATCGGGCATGCGTCAAAAGCTCAAGCCGGTTGAGTGGGCCATTCAGGTCCGATCAGCCGATTTGTAGCAACCGTGGCGTGACGTCTGGCGTATCTCTTCGTCCCTTGTAAGGGGCCGGTCCATAGAAAGACCGCTCGATAAGAGAGAGAACCCTATCAAAAGCTGACCGCCATAAAGTTTCGCAATCCATGCGGGGCGGACGCTGCGTGCGCCGCTTCCCTCATGCGACTTCGGAGTGAGAAATATGTCTGAAAAAGAAATCTATCGCGGCACAGAAGTGAAGAAGGGCAACCCGGACGTGGAAGCCCACCACGAATACAAGGAAGGCGAAAAGGTCAACTATCGCGGTGCGTCCTACACAGCGCATCATGAAGATGCCAAGCACGGCCATGACCTCAAGTATCGCGGTGCTGACTACAAGGATTGAGTCAGGTCTGTGAGCGCCTTTTAGGCGATGCGGATTGGCTGACAGGAGCCATGTTCTACCCCAGTGGAGCCCCCCACCACCAATGAACATACCCCAGCTGTTGTCGGTCGATGCAAAAAGGGGACGGTCAGACCTGACCGTCCCCTTTGTTTTGTGCGTCGTTATGTGCATCCAGGCATCGGTGCGATGCTACGGCCACTTCACCTCTGGTGGCATGGACGACAGGATTGAGTCGACGTTGCCGCCGGTCTTGAGGCCGAACGTCGTACCACGGTCGTACAGCAGGTTGAACTCAACATAGCGTCCCCGACGGATGAGCTGCTCGTCCCGCTCTTCTTCAGTCCACGGATCATTCATACGCTTGCGCACAAGTACCGGGTAAATATCACGGAAGGCCCGGCCCACATCCTGCGTGAACGCGAAATCCCTGTTCCAGTCGCCGGTATTGTGGCGGTCATAGAAGATGCCGCCAATACCGCGCGGTTCGTCGCGGTGGGCCAGGTAGAAATACTCGTCGCACCACTTCTTGAAGCGTTCATGATAGTCCGCGCCGTGTGGGTCGCATGATGCTTTCATTGCCGCGTGGAACTCCACCGAGTCTTCAAATTCCTGCGTACGGTAGCGGTCGAGCACCGGCGTCAGATCAGCGCCGCCGCCGAACCAGCCTTTTGTTGTGACCACGTGGCGGGTATTCATGTGCACAGCGGGCACATGCGGGTTCTGCATATGCGCGATCAGCGAGATGCCGCCTGCCCAGAAACGCGGGTCTTCTTCCGCGCCGGGGATCTGCTGGCGGAACTCTTCGGAGAATTCGCCGTAGACCGTTGAGATGTGGACTCCGACTTTCTCAAAGACGCGGCCCTTCATAATGGACATCTCGCCGCCGCCTTTGTCCTCCCCATTTTTGCCGCGCTGCCACGGCGTCCGTTCAAAACGACCTGCGGGACGGTCCGCAAAAGTTCCGGTCAGCTCATCCTCGAGTTTCTCATAGCTCGCGCAGATCTCATCGCGCAGCTGGCGGAACCATGCGGCGGCAGTGGCCTTGTGGTCCTCGCTGACATAGTCAGTGGCTTCTTGGGGGGAGAGGGCGGCATCACTCACGGGGATACTCCAGTGGTAGCAGTCGATTGCGTTTCTGTTGCGGCTGTCACATTCAGGCCGGAAAACCCGTCGGTCTGGCGCAACGCCTCACCAAGTACCATGGCTGCGGCCATGGCCACATTGAGCGAGCGCAAGGAGGGGATCGGTGCCATGGGTATTTTGCCGCGGATGTCGGCGGCGTCGTGGACATGGTCTGGCACACCGGCGCTTTCGCGGCCCACCAGAAGTATATCACCGGGGTGATAGGCAATTTCATGATGGGCTGTATCGGCTTTTGTGGTCAGCAGGATGGTGCGCCCCGTCTGACGAGCCTGTGACGATAAAAAATCCGCGTAGGACGGGTGGACGGTCAGCTGCAGGTGATTGAGGTAGTCCATGCCTGCCCGCCTGAAGCGGCGGTCAGACAGGGTGAACCCGCATGGCTCTATAATGTCCACACCTACCCCAAGGCATGCGGCCGTGCGCATGATGGTGCCTGCGTTCTGGGGAATATCGGGCTCATACAGCGCCAGGCGCATTGTCGTGACTCGCTTGTTGCGTGAGGTCTGCGGACCTTGAGACATGGTGTGGCGACATGTCTCCATTGGGGCTTTTGCAAGACATATCAGTGACTTGGCCGCGAAAACTTGCGTCATCGTGACACATAACCCTACGGGGGTGGACAATTTAGCTTCACGGGTGGCAAAAGAACGAAGCGGCGCGCAAGCTTTTTAGTAAGCGTAACTTGAGTCCTACCAACAATTCTGCGTCGTTTGCG
>ERZ1740067.313-NODE-313-length-40384-cov-19.314885_pt1 | contig 40384 bp, 34 predicted proteins | sample MGYA00581736_ERZ1740067 | MGnify/ENA primary metagenome ERZ1740067 (study PRJEB43018, sample SAMN04849236) | marine metagenome | isolation source: floating plastic debris | place: Pacific Ocean | collected 2008-08-27 | study: EMG produced TPA metagenomics... | reverse complement strand
GGATTGGCTATGCGAGGGGCTGCATGTCGCTGGAATTTAGGGAATTGGTATAATAGTGCCCCTAAACGATTTAGCGATCGCTGCAATGGTCTGTGAACACTGGCAATATTGAGCTTGGGGTCAATAAGTTCTATGACGAGCGGACCAGACAGGGTAATGTTCCCTATGACACAACAAAAGGCGTCACAGGGTTGGGGATAGGACCGCTTAAGTCTCCGGAAGGGAGACCAGAAGACTCGAAAGGCTAGACAGAGTTACTACAGGCTTTCCTATGTTGCCCGTTTCATCTTCTCAACCCAAATATTCTGCTTCTTCAGGGACGCAGTGCCCTTGGAAACGCTTAGGTTTTGCCGTGTTGGCAGGGGGAGTTGCGATGCAGCTTGGTACGTTACCGGCGAAGGCGATGACCTTGAACAGAGTGGAAAGTTTGGTGGCTTCTATTGAATCCAGCGAAGGTTGGGCGATCATCACCGCTTACAACAATATCGTCAGCAACGATCGCATTCCCCGCCGTGGCGATCCTCGCCCTCGCTAACCCGGTCGCCGCGCCAACATGGGCAATGAACCGCGGTGGCTCCAGTAAATACCGAACTCGAACACCGGGTCGCGCCAGATCTCCACAGAAAAACCGGCCCGCTCCAGCTCGGCAATTAAATCTCGCTCGCCAAACATGCGCATTTCCAGGTTCAATCCCGGTCCGCCGTGGAATACCAGGTTATCGAACCACTGTTCCCGCCCGTCCTTTGTAATATTTTTCAGACGAAATTCCCCGTCCGTTTCCAGCATTTCGTAGTCGTGTAGCTCGGGGAAATGCTCGTCAGTGGGAGCGTTGATATCTTCCGCGTAGGGCACGGTGAATACCATCAATCCGCCAGGCTTCAAAAGGCGATAGGCGTGATCGAAGGTGACGGAAACGGGCGGTTCGATATGTTCAAATACGTCCGATGAAATAATGAAATCCAGGGTTTCGCGCCAGTCTTCGGGGGGGTGGCGAATATCGAAGTGGGGTTCCTGGTGATAGTAAGTATTGAGATAGCCCAGCTTTTGCGCCAGGGGGATGGCGTACCCGTCCCAGCAGCTCATGCCGATGCCTCTCAGGTCAGGGCGATCGGGAAAGTCTGGCAGGGGAATGCTTTTGTTGAAGAGGGCGCTGGAGAGCACGTGCATTAGCGATCGCATCCGCACGTTGGAGCCACAGCGCATACAGGACGGCGCTTCCCGGTTGAGAAACATCACCCGGGTTTCGCAAGGTGCGCCACACACGTTGCATTGGTAGTTCAGCAATCCTGGTGGTGGAGGGGGGGCTGGCTCTGGTGCCGGTGGCGGTTCTGGTGGCGCTGGTTCTGGTGATGGCGGGGGTGGGGCGATCGCAACTGGCGCTGGAGCAGGACGCCGATTGCGATGGATACCAAAGCGAATAGGACCGAGATTAAATTCCATAAACGGGAAAACAGCAGGATCACCGCCTACCGTACCAGATGCTCCAGCCTTCGGTTATCTGATACCGCCTGAGAAATATCGCGGAGTAGATTTTCACCCAGCTTCCATGCCAGTGCTAGAAGTCTACTTGTGAGTCTGACTATGGTTCTGAACTGTCCTCGCCTGACTTCTCTTCTGCCTCTAGGCAAGACAGCTGAGTGTTAGGCAACTGATCTGGGGGGGCGTGGAGGCCGGGGACATTGGCGGTGGGGGTGTAGTTCAGGTGATGCCAGGCGGCGGCGGTGACGACACGACCTCGCGGCGTGCGGTGGAGGTAGCCAATTTGCATTAGATAAGGCTCGTACACTTCCTCAATGGTTTGCACGTCCTCGCCGGTGGCCGCCGCCAGCGCCTCAATGCCCACCGGTCCCCCGCCAAATTGCTCGATCGCCACCTGTAGCAGTCGTCGGTCGGTCCAATCCAACCCACAGGGATCCACATCGAATAATTCAAGGGCGATCGCCGCCGTTTCCGCATTAATTTCGGGGATTTTTTTTACTTCCCCATAGTCCCGCACTCGCCGCAGTAGCCGGTTCGCAATTCGAGGGGTGCCCCGCGATCGCCGAGCAATTTCCATCGCCCCTTCCTGGGTCACCGCCGTTTCCAAAATCTCGGCGGTGCGATTTACAATTTGCGCCAGCTCTTCCATATCGTAAAATCGCAGCCGCTGCACTAGCCCAAAGCGATCGCGCAGGGGAGAACTGAGGGCACCAGCGCGGGTAGTGGCTCCCACCAATGTAAACGGCGGCAAGGGGAGCGATCGCGTGCGAGCCCCCTGCCCCTTGCCGATAGTGATATCCAGCCGAAAATCTTCCATGGCTGGATATAGGATTTCTTCTGTAACCCGCGGCAGGCGATGGATTTCATCAATAAACAGCAAATCCCCCGGCTGCAAATTCACCAGCAATCCTGCAATATCTCGCGGTCGCTCCAGCGCCGGAGCCGTCGTAATTTTACAGGTGGTGCCCATCTCCGCCGCCAGGATTAGCGCCATGGTGGTTTTGCCCAGTCCTGGCGGACCGTACAGCAACAAATGATCCAGCGATTCCTCCCGCGCCTGGGCTGCCTGAATGGCGATCGCCAGCACCTCCTTTAACTCCCGCTGCCCGATGTAAGTGGACAAAGTCTGGGGGCGAATTTGCTCATCGGCGGATTTTTTGATGGCGCTGGAAGCCTCTGGAGAAGGTTCGCGATCGCCGGCCGATTTGTGGGGGTCCAACAAAGACGAGCCTAGATCGGCAGCGTTGGGTTTGGATGGGCTGGGCGATCGCCCTTTGCCATTATTTTTCGGTTCCTTGGGCGACGGTGACTCAGATTTTGAAGAGATAATAGCCATAAATTACAGCCGCAAACTACCGGGGGCGACTAACTGCACCATAACCGCTAAAAGGGTGCTGAAGCTTGCAACACTCCCCAGCGGGCACCCACAGCGCAAACCACCGCCCCACAGGACGCCGCGCCCGTTAGCCAAAACGCCCGCCAGGACCGAATCCCCACAATGCGTAGCTCCACCTTTGCCAACATTGACGCCACCAGCAAGGTCAAGCCAGACAGCGTAAAATCCAGCCACGCTAGCAAGACCACCAAAACAAACGCCCCAAAAACCGCCGTCGCGAAGGATCGCACATCGTTTTTGAGAAGCTGAGTTAACGGCTGCTGCGATCGCAACGGCACGCTAAATAGCATTGAAATTGTTAGGGCGATCGCCACTCCTGCCCCCGCCACCCACAGCAGCCGCTCCACCGTCTCAACGCGATAAAGAACGCCCCAAGAAACGCAAAAAAACGCCAGCCACAAAATCCCCAGGGACAGCCGAGGACGATTTCGCTCAATATAAATCGACATAGCGCCACCAAGCCCTACAGGTCTAAATCCACTGTGGCACAGCAATCTATAAAAGCTACTTTGAAGCTCCCACTCCCGGATCGACGGAGCTGATGGGACCGAGATAGTGGCGCAAGTACGGTGAAAACACTTCGTAAATTAGCGTCAGGGGCTGACCGCGATGCCAAAACAGATAGTGGCGTCCCCAAAATGGGCCCGTTTCCCCAAAGGCTTCTTCCAATTCTGGCGAGTGTCCATAGTGCAGCCCCTGCACATCCCGGTAAAGCTCCGTCCGCAGCTGGGCCAAACTTGCCCAAATGGGGAGCGATCGGTTTTGCAAATACTCATCCACATGGCTCGCTTCCCACCAGGACGTTGCATAGGCTAGGCGCTGTCCCGATGCGGTGCGCAACCAAACCTGTCGTCGCAGCCGCGGACCGGGCACCTGCTCGATAATGCTGGGGGCGTTGTCCGGTTCCCAGGCGATCGCCGACATATCAATCACATCCACCTCCGTGCGCTCCCCGCTCAGTAGCTGCAAATGGCGGGTGGGAGATCCATCGCCCAAGATTAATATTTGCCAGGTGGGTGACAGCCAGTCATGGGGCAATCCCTCCCGCACATTGTGGCGATTCCCCTGCCAAATTGGCTGAAGCATATGCCAGGAACGGGGCGGGCAAGACGGCACGGGCTGAGAAGGGCTAGAAATCAAAATCCCCATGGATGGCTTTGCAAAACTTTATCTTTGTAGGGGATCGTAACATTTTCGCTCGAGCGAGGTCGGCTCAAGTGTTAGGCAAGGGCTTCATAAAAACCCCAGTCAAAAAGCCATCACCAGTAATGAACTGATGATGGCTTTTTGCTTTATCAATCAATGCGGATGGCGAGACTCGAACTCGCAAGGCAAAGCCACACGTCCCTCAAACGTGCGCGTATACCAATTCCGCCACACCCGCAGGATTACAAGCTAATTGACTTAAAAGGCAACCGCTTAGTTTTTGAGGTCCCAGAATAATAACACCGGTTCTAATGCTTAGCGGCATTCTGTTAAAAGTGTTGCGAGATTTAAGGTGGCTACAGACGCCCTCGGAAATTTTTTGCCTCGGGACTGGCAATCAAATCCTTCCGTACCCGCCGCAATCCCCAGCCTTGCTGCAGCAAATTGCGATAGGTATCAAGCCCTGCTTCGTCCACGTCACGGCTAAAAATTTCTTGGTAAAGCTGTTGCAGCAACTGTCGAGTTTCGTGGCTGTTGGCGATTTCCTCACGAATTTTGTCCACGGACCATCCCCGCTGAAGGGCTTCCACGTAGGTTTCCAGCCCCTCTGGATCAGCGTCTCGCCCCAACATTTCTTGGTAGAGATAGTTGACTAGAGCCACATCGCCCTTCGAAAAGCTGGCAATTACCCCTTCCGCTTCATCCCAAGCGCCCGACACAGAGCCGTAGTCCCAGCCATTTTCTAAGCACAACGACTCCAGGGAATTACCTACGCACAGTTGATTGTGCTGGGGATGGTGATATTCAGGATCTTGACCAGACGATCGCGCCGTTAAAACTGAGCCCCGCCTTGCCGTTTTGGCGAGGGTCAGTAAGGTGACAGCGCTAATAGCAGTAATGCCGATAAGGAGTAAATGTTGCGATCGCCCAGCCATGGTGTTTGCCTTCACCGATAGTCTCTGTTTCAATTTTGACCTATTGACCAGAGCAAAGGGGACAGCGTCAAAAAAAATCAATTTAGAGTCATATTTCGGTAAAAATCTGGACGCGGTCCGGAATCTTTATTCCAATATTTTCAGCGTATTTTTAACGCCTACACTTTTTAACGCCTACACTTCTTAGCGCCTAAACGTTATTGCTTAAGTCTTTAACGCTCAATGCTGCGGGGGTCGAGGGCGTCACGCAGCCCATCCCCAAGGAGATTGAAGGACAAAACGGCGCTGATAATGACGATCGCCGGGGACCAAATTAGCCACGGATGCAACACCAGAATGGAGGCATTGGTGGCGATGGACAGCAAATTGCCCCAGGACGGATCAGGCTGCTGAATGCCAAGACCAATTAGGCTAAGCACTGATTCAGCCACGATAAAGCCAGGAATCGCCAAGGTGGCGGCGACAATCACATAGGACGCAGTTTGGGGCAGGATATGGCGCAGGATGGTGTAAAAGTCGCCGCCGCCCATGGCTTGGGTTGCCTGCACAAATTCTCGCTCTTTGATGGACAGTACCTGCGATCGCGTCACCCGCGCCAAACCGGACCAGCTACTGAAGGACATAATCGCCACAATCAGGGCAAAGCGCTGGGTGCTGGTGAGCTGGGCGGGCAAAATCGACGCTAGCGCCACCAGTAAATACAGGCTGGGAATGCTCATAAGCACTTCGGTGATGCGCATGATGATGGTGTCAATCCAGCCGCCAAAGTAGCCGGAAATGCCGCCAATAATTAGCCCCAGGGGAAAGGAAATGGAAATGCCCACCAGCCCGATGCTGAGGCTAATGCGGCTGCCGTGGATGAGGCGACTAAGCTGGTCTCGCCCGCTTTCGTCCGTGCCCAAAATATTCCAGCGCCCCGGTCCGTCAGTGCCGAGAAAATGGCGATCGCTGGGAATAATCCCCCAAAATTTATACTCGTCCCCCTGGGCAAAAAGCTGAATTTTCGACGGCTGGGAGCGATCCACCGTTAGTTTGCGATCACCCGTTTCCAAATCAGTGCGCCCCAAAGTGGTGGGATACACGTGGGGACCAATCCAATCGCCGGACTCGCTGGTCCAATAAATTTGCGTGGGGGGCAACAGAGCACCTTGGTCCTGGGCCGTGTAGGGGTCGTAGGGGGCAATAAATCCTGCGGCGATCGCCACCCCATAAAACAGCAGCAAAATCACCGTCGCTATTTGCGCCAAAGGATTTTTCCGCAGCCGTTTCCACCAATTCATCGCTACTCCCGACGTTACCTGATATCGTTCGCTTGAAACTCGGGTCTCAGCCCGAGCCTAAATATTTGATCTGAGTCCTTGCCTTAAGATAGGCGTTTCAAACGTGCGCCTCAAATACTAGGTTAAATTCTTTTCTTTTTCCCGCCGCTCAATTTCCAGCCCAACCTCTGCAATTATGCCAGCTGCCCCGTCTACCGCTGATTCTCAGGGTTCGTCCCCCCCGAAATATCGGTCTTTTTTGTTTCCTATCATCGCCTTTGAGCTTTTAGTTGTCGGCTTGACCATGGCTCGGGCGATCGTGCGCGAAAAATCACCGATGCGATATTTCGGCGAGGCAGGCATCATTAGCTGGCTTTCTTTTCTTCAACTGCTGGTGCTAGCGGCATTGTCGCTCTGGATTTTTCTGGTGCGAAAACGAGGTGCCCCTGTCAAATGGACAGCGCCCCAGTCTTTATGGCAGTGGATGGCGATCGGTTTTTTCTTCCTCGCCGTCGATGAAATTGCCCAAATTCACGAAATGGTTGACTCTGGCTTCCATTCCTTGTTTCAAATCCAGGAAAATCGCCTCACCGACAGCATCGACGACCTGATTGTCCTGTTGTACGGCATTGCTGGGGGCTATATTCTCTACCTGTTTCGGCAAGAATTTAAACGCTACCGTCCCGCCTTTAAATTGGTAACCTACGCATTTATATCGACGGCAATTATGGTGGTATTCGATGTATTTACGAATATCGATCCCGAATCCAACATTGACGCATTTAAGGTTTTCTTTTCAGATTTAGAATCGCGCCACGCCCTTTTGGTCTGGCTCCAGGCAACGGAGGAAGTGTTCAAAATTCTGGCAGAGGGCTTTTTTATTGCCGCCTTTGCCATTTGCTTACAAATTGCCCGCCGATTAAATCGCTCCACATCAGCCGATTAAATCGCTCCACATCGATGGATACCAGTGTAGATGTCAATCCTGAGTGAGACCGTTACGCTTTTAAAGCCTTTACTAGACGTCTTGCGTGAATATCGCTGGGCTCTCTCATCCATCACCACCTCCTTCGGATCCGCTCAGGACATCGTTGCTCCCTAGGGAGAAGAATTTAGGGTGAGGGCGAGGATTGGTACAAGAGATCTATTGATTCTGGGACTTAATTAATGACAGCCTTTAGTTAACTCGAACAACGGTTAAAATAAGCAATCAGTCCCAACTCCCATTTCTCCCCTACCACCGTGACCAACGCCCCCGAGAAATCAGAAAGTTCCCCTCCTGAGTCCAATGGCAGCGCATCCGCTACGACCACCGTTGCTGAGACCGACTCGGATAAGGGGATAGATTCTATACTGCCGTCTTTCCTTAATCCACCATCAGAAGAGCTGCCCGACGAAGTGGAAATGTCCCTCTTCGACCATTTGGAAGAGCTGCGCACGCGGATTTTTTACTCGGTAATTGGTTCCCTGGTGGGCATTATTGGCTGTTTCTTTGCTGTAAGACCCATTGTGCGGCTGTTGGAAAAACCGGCGGGCGACGTCACCTTTTTGCAGTTGGCACCGGGGGAATTTTTCTTTGTGTCCATCAAGGTGGCGGGCTACAGCGGTTTATTGCTCAGTGCTCCGTGGATTCTGTACCAGGTGATTCAGTTTGTGTTGCCAGGCTTAACGCGGAAGGAGCAGCGGCTGTTGGGACCGATTGTGTTGGGGTCAGCGGTGCTGTTTGGCTTGGGGCTGGTGTTTTCCTATGTGGCGCTGGTGCCGGCGGCGTTGAATTTCTTTATTAGCTACGGCGCGGATGTGGTGGCGCAACAGTGGTCTATTGAAAAGTATTTTGATTTTGAGCTGCTGTTGATGTTCAGCACGGCGATCGCCTTCCAAATCCCTATTTTGCAGCTACTGCTTGGGCTATTCGGACTGGTATCCGCCAAGCAAATGCTATCGGGCTGGCGGTATGTGCTGTTGGGAGCCGCCGTGTTGGGCGCAGTGTTAACCCCGTCCACGGATCCTATGACCCAAAGTTTATTGGGCGGCGCGGTGATGGGACTATATTTGGGCGGCGCTGGATTGGTGGCGTTGGTGACTCGCAATAAGCAGGCGGCGGCTGAGGCTTAGGCTAGTGATTTTTAAGGGGGTTTGATGGCGATCGCACGGCTAATAGTGGCATCGATTTTGGGCGCTGGCTTATTTCTGGCGGCGGTGATTTCTATTCAAAATGTGCAGCCGGTCACCCTAACTTTTCTGACATTCCAATCCATCAAGATTCCCTTTGGTGTCCTGTTGGTGGGCGGCGTAGCGGTGGGCTTAATTGGTGGTGCAGCGGTTAGCGTTGCTTTGCAAAGCACGTCACCGAAGAAGCGATCGCCCGCCCCTCCCTATGTCCGTGGTTCGCGCCCCCGCTCTTAAATTTGTTTAGGCATGGACGGAGGTCGGCGGCAATGTGCAGACCCCAGTCACTGGCTGTTATTCGCTTCCTTGCAACAGGGGGGCTAGGTCTTGGTTGAGCTGCCCAGTGCGCACTAGCTCAGCATAGGTTTCCGCTTCGATCTCGCACAGCTCTTCGCTGACTAGTTCGGTGGCGTACTCTGCCACATCGGGATCCTCCCGACACATTTTGGCGATCGCCTCGTTCAAACTAGCAATTTCGCCTCGCACCTGCTCGCGTTTGTAGCGTAGAAATTCTTCGTCCACTTCTGGCGCGGTTAGGCTTTCCAATCGTTTGCCCACCTTTCCCAAAGCGCTGCGGCGGGCAACGGCTTCGGCATACTCTGCCCGTCGCGATCCTTCATCGAGTAGGGACAGCTTTTGCAATAGGCTTTTGATGCTGAGCCCCTGGATAAGCAGGGTAAAAAGCACCACGCCAAAGACAATATCGATCGCCTCACTGCGCTGGGGCAAAATTTCCGGCACGCTTAGGGCTAGGGCGATGGACACGGACCCGCGTAGCCCTCCCCACCACAGCACCGTTTTTTGCGGGACGGTAATGTTCGAATTGGCGATACCGTTACTGATGGTTCCGAGACCATAAATTACCCCCGCGCGGGTCACCACCACGGCGGCGATCGCCACCCCGATGGAGCCTCGATGTTCAATTAAGGAATCGAAGCGTATGCTATCGCCAATCAGCAGAAATACGATGGAATTGGTGAAAAATGCGATAAATTCCCAAAACTCCGTCACCACCAATCTTGTGCGTGGATTCATACCGATACGCGAGCCAAAGTTGCCGAGGATTAAACCGGTGGTGACCACGGCGATCGCCCCAGAGCCGCCCAGATTTTCCGCGACAACGTAAGTGCCATAGGCGGACACAAGAGTGAGAGACTGTTCTACCAATGGCAAATCAAAGCGCTGGGTTAGGTAAGAAATACCGAAGCCGACGGCGCTACCCATGGCGACCCCAACGCCGACGAATACGGCAAAATCGGCGAGGGTTTGCTGGGGATTGAACCCTTGAACGCCAGTGGCAATCCCCACCAGTAGCCCAAAAGCCACCACCGCCACGCCGTCGTTAAACAGGCTCTCCCCTTCCATCAAAGTGGTTAGCCGTTTTTCCACCCCGAGTTCGCGGAATAGGGCGATTGTGGAGACCGGGTCAGTGGCTGCCAAGCTCGCGCCGATCAGTAGGGACACCGGCAGCGGAATGCCAGCAAAGTGCTGCAATACGATCGCAATGCCCAGCACCGACACCACCACACCGGCGATCGCAAACAGTACCACCGGTACCCAATCGCGCTTAAGATCTTTCCAACGCAGATTCCAACCCGCTTCAAATAACAGGGGCGGCAAGAAAATTTCGAGAATTAATTCCGGGGATAAGTCGACGAGACGGACATTTTCAAAGGCGAGCAGCGTTCCAACAATGGTCAGCAGCAGCGTGTAGGGGATATTTCGTAGGATGCCAACGGTGCGTGACAGGGTGGCAACGCTGAGGGAAACCGCCAGGACAAGCAAAAAGCGTTCTAACCCGTCCTCGATAGTGGCAGTTTCGGGGGCGATCGCTAGCCAAAGGTCGGCTGGGAGGGTGTTGATGGGCACGTTTGCAAAGGATAAAAGCATCAAGCTTAGATGACAGATCTTAGTCTGCCACGGTAATTGAAGGGGAAAGCATCTGCGGATATTGCCGATTTGAGCCGCGAGCTTAGCGATGCCAGTGCTTCAAACACGATCGCACGGCTAATAGTGGCATCAATTTTAGGCGCTGGCTTATTCCTGGCGGCGGTAATTGCCATTCAAAATGTGCAGCCGGTCACCCTAACTTTTCTGACATTCCAATCCATCAAGATTCCCTTTGGTGTCCTGTTGGTGGGCGGCGTGGCGGTGGGCTTAATTGGCGGCGCGGCGATTAGTGTGGCTTTGCAGGGCTCGTCGTCGAAAAAGCGACTCCCCAGTCCTCCGCCTTACGTGCGCAATTCTCGCCCTCGCTCCTAAGTTGTCTTCAACGGACGTGATTTAGCGCTTTATTTTCAGGGTTAAGGCTTTCAGAATTTGCAGCACTTGGTAAAGGGAATTGGTGCGTGATCGCCGGGCAATTACATCGGAAAAATCGAATTGATTTACTTCTCCCCGCACCAGTTTCAAAAACACAAAGCTAACGCCGTTGGTCACTAAGCCGTAAGTGGGCAATTTATTATCGACCCCTGCCATATAAGCCAACGTCTGGGGAATGCCCATATTTACGTCAAAGGTTGTGTCTTTCGATTCAATAATCCCTCGCCACAATTGATTGTGAATCACTAGAAAGTCAATGCGTCCCCGTAGATTTTCTTGCTGCACTTGAGATTCAATCACCACAGGAACCTCAGAGCGCACTAGAAATGGAGCATCGTATAAGCCTGCCATTTCTAGTAATGACGACACCACTAAAACATTGACGATTCCTTCATCAACCTTGCCCGAATCCAAGTGATAGTCGAGGCGATCGCGCAGTTGGTCTAGCTTGGCAATTTCGCGATCGCTCAACTCCGGCAATTCATCTGCCCACTCCTCAAAAAATGAGTTGTCCGCAGCTTGCTCTAGCTCAAAATGTTGGCAAGCATCATTCAAACTCTTAAGAGCCTGTCGAACTGTGGTTTCAATCATTTCTCATAGACAGCCTTTAACCAGCTTGAATAAACCCTTTGACGCCGCTAATCAAGACACTAATGGCAATACTGCTGTGGATTTTTTCAATAGATTTCTCAATTCCTGTAGCAAGAGCTTCCTGACTGGCGCACTTCAAACGTCCCATCAACTTTGGTCGACCAGGAATCTGGCTTACCACCTTTCCTGCAACCGCTATCTCTTCTTTTTCAGTTAATTTCCGTCCCTCCACATCAATACACTTTTCAATCAACTCGTTTAACTCGGTCGCAATTTCTGTCAGAGAGTGGTTCTCTGCACTGCTGGCATTCACCATACTGCTGATATTGTGAGCATCTCCACCGATGATATTGCCTTGAATTGATGAGCTGTTAATACTAATTTTTTCTGACACTTTAGCCTCTCACATCATTACTTGACTACATGCTGCGGACGTCGTTTGCATTGCCACCAATTACATTTCCCCGAATGTGACTGTTATTGATGACGATTCGATAAGCCTCGTCGCCTGTGGGACTTTCTGTAAATTCGCATAGTTCTCCCATTATCTTTGTTCCTCCATTGATATCTCGACAGAGAAATAATACGAGTGAGCCAGAGGAAAGCTCTATGAGCAATCCTAATCTTCTAAACTTTTTCCAATTCCAAATGAGCAAAAGGAGTCCTATTCCAGTGAATAGTAAACTTGCAGGAACAAAACTTCGCATCTCTGGCAAGTTTCTGAGGCTAAATAAAGTGGAGACGCCAGTAGCAGTGAAAAAAAGTCCCCAGAATAATTGACTTAGAGAGGACAGATTAAATCGTCCATACTCAATACTGGTTATGTTACGAGTTGGATAAACTGTTTGGGCTGGATTCAATCCGCCAATCCCGAAAATCAACCCAATCAAGCTCAAAAACCACGAAACACTTATATTGTCCGCCAGTGCCAAGTTCAAATCAATTTGCCTGCGAGTAACTATCGGTCTGCTTCTGATCGTTTTAGGAGTGACAATAATGACAGATTGACCTGAAACCAACTTCACCTGCATGGTCATTAGTGTTTTATGTGTTTAGAGATTATTAATATACGGCTGCTATTTCGTACTGTATGAGTGCCTGTAACTTCCTAGGAATTGCTTGTGAAAGTCTGGTCCATCACAGATATAGCCAGGGATTAATTTACGCCAGGGTGGGAAGGGGTGATTGCCATGAATACATTGCTGTTTGCTCCTCAATCCTAATCAATCCTCATCTTGAGGGCACATAATTGTTGGCTTTGGGCGATATCAGCGAAACATGGGCACCTTCAGACGGAACGCTATACAATTGGGTCGCCATTTCTGAGGTTCACCTGTGTTAACCGTTGCCATCCCCAAAGGTTCTCTTCTAAAAGACAGCATTGCCTCCTTTGCGGCGATCGGGCTTGATTTCAGCGCATTTCTTGAAAAGGGCAATCGACAGTTACAGATTGAGGATCCCACTGGGCAAGCTCGGGCCATGCTGGTGCGCAATGGCGATGTGCCGGTGTATGTAGAATCGGGGCAAGCTCACGTGGGCATTGTGGGGTATGACGTGCTGCGGGAGAAAAAGCCCCAGGTGGCGCAGATTTTGGACCTGGGCTTTGGGGGGTGTCGCCTATCGGTGGCGGTGCAAGAATCTAGTCCCTATAGAAAATCTATCGATCTGCCTGCCCACAGCCGCGTGGCGTCGAAATTTGTGCAATGTGCCCGCGACCATTTTCGCGACCTCGATCTCCCGGTAGATATCGTTCCCCTATACGGCTCGGTGGAGCTGGGACCCATTACCGGCATGTCTGAGGCGATCGTGGATTTGGTGGCCACCGGGCGCACGCTTAAGGAAAACGGGCTGATTGAAATTGAAGAGTTGTTTTACAGCACTGCCCGGGCGATCGCCCATCCCCTCAGCTACCGTCTCAACACCTATGGACTGAGCGACTCCCTCAATGCCCTACGCGATCATTTGCGATCGCAGCGTAAAACCACCTAAGCCGCCCCAAACTCCACACATTGGGTATGATTAGCTATGGATTTTGCAGCCTTTACCCTTCGCAGCCGAGCCGCGATCCAGCGTAAAGATCCCACTGCATCCACCTCAATCAGCTATACCCCAACCTGCTACACCCAAGTAATCCATGGCATCCATTCGCGAGCTTCATCAGCAACTGGTTTCCAAAGAGCGATCCGCTGTTGAAATTGCCCAAGAGGCTCTGAACCATATTGAAAAAACGGAGCCATCGGTTAAAAGCTTTTTGGCGGTGACCGCTGACCATGCGATCGCCCAAGCAAAGCAGGTGGACGACAAAATTGCGGCGGGCGAAGAAATCGGTCCCCTCGCTGGCATCCCCATCGGCATCAAAGACAACATGTGCACCAAAGGTGTGAAAACCACCTGCGCATCCAAGATGCTGGAAAACTTTGTGCCGCCCTACGAATCCACGGTGACCCAGAAGCTCATTGACGCTGGGGCAGTGATGGTGGGCAAAACCAACCTGGACGAGTTTGCCATGGGCAGCTCCACGGAAAATTCCGCCTATCACACCACCAATAACCCCTGGGATTTGGCGTGCGTCCCCGGCGGCTCATCTGGTGGCTCAGCGGCGTCGGTGGCGGCTCAGGAATGTGTGGTATCCATTGGCTCCGACACCGGTGGATCCATTCGCCAGCCCGCGTCATTCTGCGGCGTGGTGGGAATGAAGCCCACCTACGGTTTGGTGTCCCGCTATGGGTTGGTGGCCTTCGCGTCTTCTTTGGATCAAATTGGTCCGTTTTCTCGCAGCGTGGAAGATTCGGCCCTATTGCTGGAGGCGATCGCCGGTTACGACCCGAAAGATTCCACCAGCCTCAAAGTGGATGTTCCCAGCTACGCCAAATCCCTACGCCCCGATTTTCGACCGAAAGGAAAACTGAAAGTAGGCGTTATCAAAGAAACCTTTGGTACCGGCGCCGATAAAGCGGTGGAAGAAGCCGTTGAAAAAGCCGTCGAGTTGCTGCAAGAGTTAGGCGCTGAAATTCAGGTCATCTCCTGCCCCCGCTTCCAATACGGCTTGCCCACTTACTACATCATTGCCCCATCAGAGGCATCGGCGAACTTAGCCCGCTATGACGGCGTTAAGTACGGCTTCCGGGCAGAAGAGGGCGAAAACCTATTGGATATGTACTGCAAAACCCGGGCGGCAGGCTTCGGTCCTGAGGTAAAGCGGCGGATTGCGGTGGGCACCTACGCCCTATCAGCAGGCTATTACGATGCTTATTACTTAAAAGCTCAGAAGGCGCGGACGCTCATCAAAAAAGATTTTGAAGCTGCCTTTGCCAAGGTGGACGTGCTGATTTCCCCCACGGCTCCCACCACGGCATTTCGGGCGGGCGAAAAAGCAGACGATCCCATCGCCATGTATCTATCGGACCTAATGACCATTCCGGTGAACCTGGCGGGACTGCCAGCCCTAAGTATTCCCTGCGGTTTTGATGAAGGCGGAATGCCTATTGGGATGCAAATTATCGGCAACGTGCTGCGGGAAGACCAAGTTCTCGAGGTGGCCCACGTCTACGAACAGGCAGCGGAATGGTATAAGCGAGTGCCCCAGATTCTGGCGTAATTTGATAGGCTGCTTAAAATTTCTTAGCTTAATCAGCCCTAATCGCCCCCATGGTTGCTTCCTTTTCTCGACCTGCCTATGTGTTAGTTACCCACGGTAGTCCCGATCCTCGCCCCGGCGCGGCATTGCAGGCGCTAACGGTTTCTATGGCGGAGGGATTGGAGAAGGCACCGGGCGATCGCCCCCAGGCAGCCCGTCCGATGGTGCGCGGCGCCGAACTGGAATGTGGCGATACTTCTTTAGCCAGCCAGCTAATCGTTATTCATAACGAAGCTCAGGAATCAGGCTGCGACGGGGTAGTGGTGGTGCCCTTGTTTCTGTCAGCGGGGGTTCATGCCATGGAAGATATTCCTGAGGCGATCGCCGAAGCCAAGGAAAAACTAGCCACCCTAGGGAAAATCTCCGACGCCGTCACCCCAGCATCACCGCTACCCATCGAAACCGCTCCCGTCCTCGGCAAACATCCGGCGTGGTCAGCCTGGATGAAACGCTATTGGCAGGAAAATTTTCAGGCGTCCCACGTGCCTGTGGTGGTTGCCCACGGCACCCGACGCACCGGCGGCAACCAAAAAATGGAAGGGCTAGCGCGATCGCTGGGGGCACGGCTGGCGTTTTGGTCCATTGATCCTAAATTGCCGGAAACCATCGAAGCGATCACCGCCCAGGGACAGAATCAACTCACTTTGCTGCCTTACTTCCTCTTCGAAGGCGGCATCACCGACCGCATTGCCCAACAGCTCGATGGGGCGATGGGGCCGTTAAAGGCAAAATACCCAGAGCTACATATCACCCAAGCCAAGCCCTTTGGACAAAGCACCGCCTTCGCCGACTTTCTAATTGGTGCCTATGGTGACCAGCAGTCCACTGAAGCTGACGCCGCTGATTCCCGCGAGCTAAGCCTGACTTAAGACTGGACAGAAAACTGAATACGAAAACTTATCGACAGCCCAAGCTATCGCGGGTGGCAACGCCGGTGGTGGGGTTAACGCCATCTGCCCGTTCGCACAGCAGCTTAACTTGGTAGCGGTCCACCAGGGCATTGGAAAAGTCCGCGCCGGTAATATCCGCCTCAAAAAATCGAGCGCGAGTCATCATGGCATCGGTAAAATTCACGTTGCGTAAATCCGCCCGGTCAAAAAAGGTGGCATCGGCAAAAGCGCTAGTCAGGTCCGCATCGTGGAGATCGGCATCTAAAAATATCGTTTGGCTAAGAATCGACGCGGTTAAATCTGCTCCAGATAAATTTGCCTGGCGCAAATCAGCCACAGCAAACACCGCTTCTCGCAAATCTTGGTTCGACAGGTCCGCTCCCACCATCGTGCTGTTGGTGTAGTCCACTTTGCGACCTTGGGCTGCTGCCGATGGAACATTAGCTAATAATCCAACGCAAACCAAGGTTAGGAATAGAAAGGTGCAGAGCGATCGCCCCAAAATTCCACTTAAAAACTGCCCTGAAAATGTTCCAAAAAATCGCCGTCCAAGCCGCACAAAATTTCCGCCCATTTCCATCTCCTAAGGTCGCCACATCATCGCCGGGTATTGCTAACCTTTAGGTTACCGCACCTGTTTCTAAACCTGTCTGCGAACTTACCTTGGGCCAGTGAAAATAGCTTTTTGAAAATGGCTTTTTGAAAACCGAAAATCCACATAACTCCCGAAAAGTGCCCAATGATTGGCGTTCCAGAAGTCTTGGTTAAACGATGAAGTCCGTATTGCCAAAATTTTCGTCTTGCGATGGAAAGAGATTCAGCGCTAACACTGTTTTTCTGAGGCGCTGTTTTTCTGGGGCACTGATAGACGGCAGGCCTAAGTCCAGTTTCCACCAGAGGAAAAACCACATCGTTTCCAATAACTGACCCAACTAAGTAGAAAGTAAGCGCACAAAATTTCGTTATTACTTAGCAAGGCTGAGGCGAAAGGGATGCGCGACTGCAGTGCGAAGAGAGGTTAAAAGCATCGATTTGTTTGTTTTTTCACTACTGCGGATAAGTCAGATTCTATGCCCCCAACGTCAATTGCTTTTTCCGCCATAACTTCGACAAGCCAAAAATCAATTCAGAGGCGGCAAACTTTGTGGCGCATAACTTAGGAGCCTGCCCAATAACCCCTTTGAGTTTTTCAGAAAAATTCAGGTTTCTGCCCACTTAATCTGCGTTTTCTAGGGTCTGTCATCATTAGTAAACTTCAAAGCTATTAGCCGCAAAGGTTTTAGCCCCTAGATTTTTTTATTTTGAAAGGGCATGCACTTTCCACTGCGTAAAGCTGTGAATTGATGACACACCCCCGTCACACCTTGAGCCGGCGTCTCTTTGGATATTAGGCGTGGTAGCTAACAAGGCGTGAACATTAGGCTGACAGATTTTATAGAAGCCCTTAAGCGTGGGACTTTAGAGAGGGTACTTGGGCGATCACTAGGCAGTTACTCATAGATAGGGTTTTCACTCAAGTATCTTTAGAAATCCTATGCGCCCGCAGGCAAATATATCTAGGGCTGGATAACAACCCACCTACAACGACTATATAAATAGTAGAAACAGTACGGGGATCACTAGTTTTCAAATTCCTTTTTGCATGAAGATGAAGAAAAGTCGCGATTACAGGCAAAGAATCTGAAAGCAAATCATAATATCTAAAAGAAAATATTTAGAATTCCAATAGAAACTTCTCGTGCATATCTTTACCTGAACTTCCCATCCCTTCTTCCCTAGCTTTGAATTTCACGGTCACTATTCCAAAAGCAAGCATTCAGCCCGAGCGCCTTTAGAAGCCAAGTTATAAAGTATTGCCAGCAACGGTATTTCAACTTTTTCTATTGCCACTACAGGTTTGAATCCAGTTTCCGAATACAGTCAACTCGAAGATGAAATGCTTTCTAAGGCACTTCATCTATCAGAAATTTAATTATTTTTTAATAATTTCAGATTGCAGAGTTGACGATATCGATTCATAGATAATTCGGACAAAAGTTGCACATTGAATGCTCGTTTGATTTTTGAGCGTTGTCGCTTTCTCAACGTAGCCCTGGAAAGAAAAGCTTAATAAAACCAAAAAGATAAGCTTCTTCGAAAGCTTTTTGTGTGACTGTTTTACTTAACTATTCTTTTGTTTATCCCGCTTATCGTACTGAATTGACTCGCCTGACCCGCTTGCCCTATTCAACCGCCTACTTAATTACAAAAGATTTCTCCTACCAATCCCATGGCTACTAAAAAACTTTCAAAAATTGCTTTAACTCAACTTCCCCTTGAGGAACGCGTCACAGGTTCTTACACCGAAACCATTCATTGCCCAAACTGCGGAAAGCATGCTGAGCGTCAACATGTGCAGGAGTCGCGTGTTGTCCGCACTCAATGTCCCGCCTGTGACTACTTAATGGTCACTTGTTCTTTGACGGCGCGGGTAATTGAGGCGTATTCACCAGGACTGTACATGGGCGATCGCTAAGCCTTGTCCCACTGCTTAGGGCCTCTGACACTTAATGACGGCACGCCCTGGGAACAGGCACTCAGAAAGAAGAGAAGCCAAATCAGCCGCAAAACTGGATTCAAAACCAAGCCCCTTATTGCGCTTTAGAGCTGCGATAGGGGGCTTTTTCTCACCATTCGCTCAGCAGCGGCGTGCCACTACCGCCTGCATGTTTTGCCTCAACTCAATCTGCTTTAAGCCATACGACGGCGTAGCAAGGGCTGAGTAAAGATCAGCAGAGTCACGTCCATTGCCACCAAAACCAACAGCGCTGCACCAAAAGTAACGTCGCCAAAGGGAGCAGATAAGACAATGCTGCCCAAAGTCCAATCGCTATGAAGGTACAGGTAACGAATAGGCTCAATGGCATAGCTCAGAGGGTTTAAGGCAGCGACCCACTGTAGCCATGGGGGCATAAAACTCAGGGGCACCAGGGCAGTGCTGGCAAATAGCAGGGGTAGATTAACCACAAAAATTGCCGCCAGCAGCTCAATATGTCCCGGTAAAGCGAAAGCCAACCCTAAGCTCAGGGCAGTAACGCCAAACACCAGCAGCACAATAACCGCCGCCACCACCGCTAGCCCAAGTCCCGTGGGAATACCGCTGCCAAGGGCTAAACCAGCGCCGATGATGACTGCCGTCTGTAGCAAGGTGAGAGTGGTAATAAATAAAGCCGAAGCCAGGACGATGGAGTAACGGGAGTTAAGGGGAGCCACCAGAAAGCGGTTTAGAAAGCCAAACTCGCGGTCAAACATCACCGGCAACCCAGCGTTTAGGGCTCCCCCGAAGGCGGTAAATACGATAATGCCTGCCCCTAGAAATTGCCCGTAGGCGGTGCTTTCGCCGAAAAGATCCTTAGGAACGTTTTGAAATAGGGCCCCAAATAGAACAAGCCACATCAGAGGCTGAACGACGCCCGCTACCAAGGTGCTGGGACGACGTTTTAGCTGAATAAAAAGGCGCTTGGTCATGGCCAGGGTTTCCTGGGCAAAGTCGGCGATGGGGGTGTCTGGGCGATCGCGCCAGTTATCCCATTCGTCGCCAGTGGGGGCTAAAACAAAATCCGTTGAAGCTTTTGAAGTGGTCATTAGCAAGTCGTCGAAAGTGGCACCAGATACGATATCTGACCCCTTTATCGTAAAACATCCCCCTTTAAGCTGGAGGATCTGTAATATCGGTTTTCAGCTTTTTTTGCCTGTTGCCTGTGGCCAGCTAGCTACAACCGAGGAATGGCACAAGGTATCTAAGGTATGTCATCAATATAAGTGCCAGAAGCTTGACACAGTGAGGGATTTACGTCCTTTCAAAACAATGCATATAGGGGATGGTTACGGGCTTTGAGAGTTAAGCAGTGACAGCCCCTAGGTGATTTAGGCGACGGACATGGGCATTTCATTAGCGGCGGGCGATCGCACCCCAAGCTGTTCAAAGCCTTGATAAAGCTGACTGATAATCTTCCGCGATGTGGCTTTTGTGGATCCTCCTTGGCAGGTGCGACTGGAAATAGGCTGACCAATATCGATAGTGATCGTGCTGCCAAACCGAGGGCCACCGGCGCCGTAATCAAAGCTAATGGGCACCACGGCAATATCATCGATGTGCTCATCAGAGTGCTCATCAGATGCGCCTGTCTCCAGCGTGTAAGCAGCCATTCTTGCCAAGCCAGGCTTCAAGGGGTGTAGCGTTCCGTCACGGAAAATATCCCCCTCAGGAAAAATGGTTAAGATTCGCCCCTGCTGCAACAGCTCAATCCCATGGCGCAAACTGGCAATGCCAGGGCGGCGGGTATCCACCGGAAAGCCCCCAAGTCGCCGCACAAACCATCCCTGGAACCCTCGAGTTTCATCGGCAGACACCATGAAGTGCACATCATCGCCGGTAATACTGCGCCCCGCCACAAAGCACACCATGATTGCATCCCAGCGAGAACGATGGGTAGGAGCAAGAATCATAGGGCCAGTTTTTGGCAGATTCTCTTGCCCCGATACGCGAATGGGGCCGAAGTACAACGGCAAAAATATCCGCTGGGCAAACCAGTATAAAAACTGCGCCAGCCAGGGGGAAATACGACAGTCCCTCAGGCGATCGCGATCTTGGGAAGGGGAAACGGGCATAACGCAAGCGAGGAAGGCAAAAAACTAGCAGAAAATCGGAGGGACGGTGTAGGGCTGCACACTTAACTATGGACTTTAAAGGAAATTCAAGAAAAATCAACCGCGTTTTCCGGCTGTGACTTCATCGAGGCGCGTTCTTGGCTAAGTTTCACCAGACTGGCGCAGTGAGCAATGCATGCCCTCTTACGGCAAAGATCTAGGCATTGAAGCCCTCGCATTTTTTGAGCCAGCAATCTAACGGATAGCAGCTCTGGGGCTTTAATGTGCCTTACTTGCTAACCTCGCTGGCCTTTCGACGCGCCTTTGTCCTTTGCTTATGCTTTTATGGTGAAAAATTTTACCCCTATACTTAAGTACCTCTAGGGTCTGTCATTAATTATGGTCGGCTCTTGAATTAGGCTCCTGAATTAGGCTCCTAAATTAATAGAACAGCCAGCGATCGCTAAACGGAGTCAAGGTACGCATTCAGCTTTGATTACATGACTCACATTGTTCTGTTTTTTATCGCACTGACCATAAGTGCCAGCCCCCTAAACGGTGGGAAGTCCACGCCCTTTCCAAACAAAGCGTATTAGGGGCTGAAATCCTTGTGGTTACCGGCTTTGAGATTTAAATGACGGCAGTCTCTAACCAGTTCTTTGATCGACTGTCCAAATCCTGTTACAAAACATTAAGCGGGCGATAAAACAGTTTCCGAGTTTTTCGCATAATTTTTCGGCAGTCTTGCTCCGTTTGCCCCTAAACTTTCATTCTCCCCTTCACAAAAGCGTTAACGCCCAAATATCAAAAACCATGAGTGCTCCCCTTTCCTACGGTAGTCGTCCGCGCGTCAAAGGCGCGGCCTCCCGATGGTCTACCCTGTGGACCGACACCCTCACCATTTTCTGGGGAGACTGGCTTGACTTGCGCGTTCGCATCGCCCAGGTATTGGCATCAGGGCTAGTGTCGCCACTTATTTATATCGTCGCCTTTGGGCTTGGCTTGGGCAGTTCCTTAGACGCGACTGCCACCCCTACTGCTGGTGATAGCTACTTAGAATTTATATTGCCCGGCATGGTGGCCCTGTCATCGATGGCCATTAGCTTTGGCGGCACTACATTTTCCATTTGTGGGGAACGGCTATTTACCAAAACCTTTGAGGAAATGATGCTGGTGCCTATCCACCCGTTGGCGATGCACCTGGGCAAAATGCTGGCGGGAATTGTGCGCGGCGTTCTGACCGCTAGCTCGGTGATGGTGGTGGCAATTTTATTCACCGGCAAAATCCTCAGCTTTATCAATCCTCTTTTCCTAATTATCCTGGTCCTAAATTGTGCCGTTTTCGCCGGACTAGGAGTCATTGTGGGGTTGACGGTGCAGTCTTTGGAAATGGTGGGCTTGTTTAATAACTTCCTAATCGTGCCCATGTCGTTTTTAGGCGGCACCTTTTTCGATCCGGCCGCGCTACCCGTCGCTCTCAAAGCAGTGGTCTACATTTTGCCGCTGACCTACACCAGCATGGCGCTGCGCTCAGCAGCGTATCTGCCCATCGGAGAGTTTCCCTGGTACAGCATTCCGGTATTAATGGGGTTTGCGATCGCCCTGTCGCTGGTAGGAGCTTACAAATTTTCCACCCTCCAAGACTAAGGCTGCAATATCAGAACCACAGCAATCATGCCCCCTATGGCTTTTTCGCAGCCATCGCTAAATACTTAGCAATTTCCATTAGCTGGGGCTTGGAAAATGCCCCAATCAAAGTTTTGGCCACCGCCTTGGTGTTGCGAGGCATCGTCAACTGTCCCCCTGCCGGAGCGGTCGGTGCGGGAGCCGAACCGGCAGTAACGGGAACAGCCAGTTTCGTTAGGGCTTCGCTGGGGCTTAGCAAATCCCCTTTACCCACCGCCATCAATTCGCTGCCCTGTTTTAGCTCCCGCACCACCAGGGGAGCCATAGCGCTTGGGGATACCTTTGGATTGGCGATCGCCCCCTGAGTGGTCACAATTAACTTGGTCCAGGCAGCATTCCCCTGCCCCAGCTCAATAAGCTTTTTGCACAGAAAATCTAATTGCTTGCGTCCCTTGGGCGACGGCGGCTGCTTGAAAATCACCACCATCTTCTTCAGCACCGCCATTACCTGGGCGCTGAAGTTCGGCGGCAGTGCCACCTTGCCCGCGCTGGAGCTGGTGCCGTCTTTTACATAGTCGTATAGCGCCGTTAACGTAGGCTCAGCTTTATCCACCGCCTTGCCGAGGCTTTCATCGTCGTAGCCGCCCCCTTCCAACTTCGCGATCAAGGTGGCCAAAAGCTTGACGCCCATCGTAAATTCTTTCTGGCAGCGATCGTCCATCGTTGCCGGATGTTCGCGCAGGTGCTTAAAGCAATTTTCCAGCATCAGCGACACTCGGCGAATGCTTTCGTAGCCCAACATCGCCGCGCCGCCTTTGATGGTGTGGGCGTTGCGATAAACCGTATTGCACTCCTCATACTCGTGAACCACCTCATCGAGATGGTCCAGCGCCGATTCCATGGATTCCAAGTGCTCCTTGGCTTCCATAATGAAGAATTTAACGACCTGTTCGTTCTCGGAACCCACGACGGTAATCCCCTTAAGAATTCAATGGCAAAGAAACAGCAGTACAGCCTGAAGATGTAACGATGGCAAACCGAAGGCAGTTGCAAACGACGGGCTTAAGTGCGTTTACGGATGGTGAAGCAAGAAAGCCGGGTTTCTGCCGCACTCCGCGCTTAACGCCGTAGAGCCTATAGCCTAGCTTTTTATCCCGCTAGCGTCATATCAGTAATTTTTAATGGGCTTTTAGGCAATTTAAACGTTGAAATAAGTATGCCCAAAGAAAAGGACTGTGCTCCAGGTTCACCGCAAATCCTCCAGAATGTCCAGATCTGCGAGGTGGTGTCTTTTATCAGTCAGGTCTCAAAACCCGTTTTTGCTGAGGTCCCGTAAATTGCAGTAGGCATGCCAGTGAGACTAACCGGAGGCGGGCGCGTATCATCGAGCTCCAGGGATCAATCCAGTGGAGAGCATGCACACTCTAGGGAATAACTTGGGCACTGAAGCCTCTACGGCTTTTGGTCTAAGGATTGAATTGGTGACAGCCCTTAGGTTGTTGGATTAGTCGTTGAATATTGCCGTCCTCGCCATTGGGTGGGAACCCGGCTTGAAGAAAGGGCAATGCGGAGGGCGGCGAGGGGATCGGCGAGGGGAGATAGGAAAAATAACCAAGACCAGAGCCCTCCCTGTAGATCGTAAGAACCCAGGATGGCGGCATTTAGGGCGAAGCGAATAGCCACCAGGCTGACGTTGAGCCAAAAGAGAATTTGCAGGGGAAGGGTATCCCAGAGGGGGAGGTCCGATTGTAGGCGAGCAATTTCTAAGGCGATCGCCATAGGCAGCGGCAATCCCTGCACAGCGGAGAGGAAGGCGACGTCACTCCACACTTGGGCGGGGGTGGCAGCGTCTTTTAAATCGAGCGATCGCCCCCATTCGGTCCAGGTTTCCTTAGCCCCTTCGTACATGCGTACTTTGATCACCTTGGCGCCATCGAGAAAGCCCACTTTGTAGCCCTGGCTAGCAATTTTTCGCGCCAAGGTTACGTCGTCGCAAAACGAGTCACTGGCGCAGGTGTAGCCTTCAACGGCATCGAGGCAAGAGCGTTTGACTAGAAAACATTGCCCATTAGCCATAACGCGATCAGGACCATCTGGATTGGCACCAGAGGGACCGTAGCGATACACCAAGGTCATTAACAATGCCGGCTGGAGAATTAGCTCGCCGGGATCTTTCAAAATAAACTGGGGCGCAAAGGACACCAGATCATAATCTTCTGCCTCTGCCGCCGCCAAAATCGCCGAAATCATCCCTGGCTGGGGTTGGGTGTCCGCATCAATACCTAAAACCCACTGACTATTTTCTGAGCTGGCTAAATAGCCAGAGTGTAGTGCCCAGGGACGTCCCACCCAGTTTTCCGGCAGGGGGGCATCTTCCATTAAGCGAAAGCGCGGATCCGTTGCCGCTTGGGTTTTGACCAGCCCTTGGGTGTTGTCGGTGGAGCGGCTGTCCACCACGATCGCCTCCCGCAGTTCATAGCCTTGCTTGGTGATCCCTTCCAGACAGGGGGCAATACGGTCCGCTTCATTAAGGGTAGGAATAATAACGGATACTTTACCCAGTTGATCGCCGGTGGCTTTTTTCGGGGTCACAGGGCGACGGCGGGTGGGTCCTTTCACCAGGCGACTGAGGAGAACAATGGTGGCTGAGCCTTGAAACAGAACGAACACTAGGGCGATCGCGCACCACACCGTCAATTCACCGTCTGACATATCACCCTTCGCTGCCTATCGTTGCCTAATGTCTGTAAAAAATTTTCCTCGAAAAAGCCCCCCTCAGTAAGGGAGGCAGGGGGATCCTCAATAATGTCAGCCCTAGCCCTAGATCTCAAAAAGCTCTGCGCAGTGGGAGCCCCCCTTGAGCCCCCTCGAAAAGGGGGAAGTGAATCACTAATTCATTTTGTGGTTACTGGTTTCAGGGAAGGCGCCGCCGAAGACGATCCAGAGGTGGAAGCCTTGCCCACCGCGTCTGCTTCAGCGCGATCGCCCGCAATCCACCAGCAAGCAATTACCGGCACCACCCCGGTCAATACACTTAAGGCCGTGGGCACCCAGAAGCCAGGATCCAACGAAGTCACCGTAATCACTGCACCAAAGGCAAAATTAACGATATAGGTCAACATTGGCAGGGTTAGCTGCGATCGCTTAAGGTTCAACGGCTCCGAGGGCCAAAACAACGCCGCCACGGTCATAAACACAACCCCCGTTCCCCACCAGCCGCTTAGGTTGCGGTAGGGCATTCCAAAAAATTCCCCCAGCTCCTCAAACTGCCAGAAGGGGAAAGAGGTTTGGCTCATGGCCGGGTCTAGCACCAAATCCCAGCTGGTTAAAAACACTGCTCCCAGTGCGATCGCCGCCATCCCTCGTAGCCATCCCCGCAGCCCCAGCCGCTCCAGTCCATTGCGCGCCAACACGTAGCACACTGCCCCCATATAGAACCAAGACAGGGGAATCGTAAACGGCACCAGTCCCGCCACCTTGTAGCCCAGCCCCGTTAAGTAGTGATATGACCCAAAGGGAAAGCCCGTGCTAGTGCCCAGTAGTTCGCTGGACAGGGATAGGGCAATGGACGGCACCATAAAGGTTAAACAACTGCGCAATCCTAAGGTGCGATATAGGAACAACGCCACGGCGATCGCCCCTAGAACGATATAGCCTACGCCCCCCTGTCCCATGCTGAGTTCAAAAGCTTTCAAACCAAAAGGCGGCAGGCTGGCGATAAAGTCTGGGTTCGGCAACACCAGCAACAAACCACACAGACCAAAGGTCATAGCCACCACGTGACCGCCCAAGGAGGCGTTTTCAGCAATAACCAGTTGCTTCATGGGAGTTTTCAAAGACACGCGCAATAACTCAATTAAGATTGATTGAAGACGGGAAAACTAAGGGGTAACAATTTGCAAAGTGTAGGGAGTTTCTCGGGGCTTTGCAATACCAAACTGAACTTATGCCCCACTTATTCGCCGTTTCTGGCGATGATCCCTGGGGCACGTGATCCCCACAGCGGGGATCGCCTTTCACCTCTAGCCCCGTCGTTAAATGAGCGGCAAGGTAAAGCTTTGATCAGATAAATATCAAATAAATTAGGTGGAATCCTTTGACCGTTTGGCACGTCCAAGGGAGATGATTTTTGCGGGGTTTTGTGGGGGCAGCGGCAGGATATCTGGCGGGAAGTCACCCAAAATAGGCGCAGAAAACCGAAGCCAGCGGTCCCCATGGAAAGCAAATAAAGAAGAACACGTTAAAGTTAAGGAAGCCATGTAAGCAATGCCTAGCGATATTCCCAGCACTAGAACGACTAATCACAAAGGTTTTTCCCAATGCTTGGCATTGGTGCTGACGGCTGTTTCCGTAGCCAAACGATCTAATTTTTCCCTTTTCCATCACGGCAGCTATTTGAAATAACCCCTTACTTGCTGCAACTTCTGTTGTCCGTCTCTTTCCCGAACCATGACCCCTTTCCTTCCCCAAAACGCCGACGTAACCCTTCGCCTGGCCCACCATCGAGACCTGGACAGCATTGTGGAGCAGGCAATGGCAGACCCCAGCGATATGGGTTTGGTGGGAGCGCAAAAGTCTGACTGGAGCCAGGCGCAACAGTGGTACGGCAGCTTGCGAATGTTGCGGTGGTTTCCCAACCCGTTGCAGCACGCCCTTGATATTTACGTGGCGGTGCGCGATCGCCAGCCATTGGGGGCGGTATGGGTGGAGCCCGCCAACTGTACCCGCAGCACTTGGCGGGTGAAACAGGCTCATATCCCGGCGGCGTCCCGCAATCAGGGCATTGGATCAGAGCTGTTACGCCACTGCTTTGAGACCATTTGGGAAGCACGCACGTGGATGTTGGAGGTGGACGTTAATTGCAAAAACGCCCTAGCCACGTATCGGCAAAATGGATTTCAGCCGTTGGCCCAGCACACCTATTGGACCTTGTCGGCGGAGCAACTGCAGGAGCTGACGGAACAGCCCATGGGGTTGCCCAACTTTATGCCGGTGACCAACGCTGACGCGCCGCTGCTTTACCAGTTAGATACGGCGGCAATGCCTCCCCATGTGCGCCAGGTGTTTGATCGCCACGTGGATGATTTTCGTACGTCGGTGTTGGATGCGGCGGTGCAGGGCGGAAAGCGCAGCGTTCGCGGTTTACAAAGTAATCGGGGCTATGTGTTTGAGCCTCAGCGGAAGGCGGCGATCGGCTATTGCGGGCTAACGTCTAGCCGCGATGGTGAGGTGCCCCACCAGGCAGATTTGACAGTGCATCCTGCTTACACTTGGCTCTATCCGGAACTGCTGCGGCAAATGGCCCACATGGCGCGATCGCTCCCGGAACAGTCGTTGATACTCACTTCGGCGGACTACCAGCCGGAGCGGGAGGCTTATTTCGAGTCTATTGGGGCCCAGCGAGGTCAGCATACGTTGCTCCTAGCCCGATCCGTGTGGCACAAGTTGCGCGAGTCTCGGATGCGTCCTTTGGAGAGCTGGCGACAGGAAGTGTTGCAGGGGCTGAAACCAGCTAAGCCGTTGGCAGGTGGGGGACGCATGTTTTGGGGTGGTCCGGCAGGGCTTTCGTCTCCCTGGAGCGACTGGGGCGATCGCTGGGACTGGGACCAGCTAGATACCCTGTTTGGTGCCCAGGACGAACAGCCTCAAAATTACGACAGCTCCGGTCCCCAATCCCCCGACGCCACCTAGGGAGCGCCCGTGAAGATTGCCCATTTTCCGTACCACCCCTATCTATTTCTTTAGATGTAACTCTTAACGGTAGTGGGCGCTGGATTATTTCCTTGAGTACCCTTGGGTAATAGCCTTTGGGTCAACCCCCTAGCAGGTTTGTTGGGGGGTTTACTGTGTGCCTAATTTTTATATACCCAATTTTTATATGCCCAGTTTTTCGGCGGTGGCTGGTTTTTATGGGGCCCCATCTACCCTGGCGTAAGGTGAACCTGGCGTAAGGTGCACCGTCATTGGAGTTCCCCTTTAATAGTTGAGATTTAGGGAAAATCTGGTGTTCCTTTTGTTCTGGCTCGTTCTATTCCAGCTCGTTAGCCATCGATAGCTTCCTGACGGTTTTTACTGTTTTTTACCGTTTTTACTGAATCCGTTCACTGACTTTACAAGCAATAACGCTATGGCTGCTGACACCGCTTCCTCTGTAACCGTTGCAAAGGGCTCGACCCGGTGGCACACCCTTTCTGGGGAGGCGGTCCTGGCGCGGTTGGAGTCCGATTCGGAAGTGGGACTCACCTTGGTGGAGGCGCGATCGCGGACGAAGCAGTTTGGTCCTAACGAAATTCAGGATCAGGGGGGACGTAGCGGCTGGCAGATTTTAATTGAGCAGTTTCAGGACATTATGCTGCTGCTGCTGATTGGGGTGGCGTTTGTGTCGGCGGGGCTGGATATTTATGAGGGCATGGCGGCGGGGAGTTTTCCGTTTCCGAAAGATGCGATCGCCATTTTTACCATCGTGTTTTTAAATGCGGTGTTGGGGTATGTGCAAGAAAGCCGGGCGGAGAAGGCACTGGCGGCGTTGAAGCAATTGTCGTCACCGCGGGTGCGGGTGCTGCGGGATGGGGAATTTGGGGAGGTGGACGCTCGGGAGTTGGTGCCGGGGGACGTGATGGTGGTGGAGGCGGGCTCCCAGGTGGCGGCGGATGGGCGCATTTTGGAGGCGGTTAGTTTTCAGGTGCAGGAGGCGGCCCTCACCGGTGAAGCCCAGGGAGTGGATAAGAGCGCCACGGAAATTTTGGAGGACGATGCGGCGCTAGGCGATCGCATTAACCTGGTGTTCCAAGGCACGGAAGCCACCTACGGTCGCGCTAAGATTTTGGTCACTAACACCGGCATGACCACGGAGCTGGGGAAAATTGCAGCCATGATCCAGGGGGTGGAGTCGGAGGAAACCCCGCTTCAGCAGCGCATGAACCAGTTGGGCAATGTGCTGGTGCTAGGATCGATGACCTTGGTGGCGCTGGTGATGGTAGTGGGCACCATTGGGTTGGGCTTTGGGGCATTTCGCCAGCTTTTGGAGGTGTCCCTGAGTATGGCGGTGGCGGTGGTGCCGGAGGGGCTCCCAGCAGTGATTACGGTGACCCTGGCGTTGGGCACCCAGCGGATGGTGCGGCGACAGGCGTTGATTCGTAAGCTGCCAGCGGTGGAGACCTTGGGATCGGTTACGACGATTTGTTCCGACAAAACCGGCACCTTGACCCAAAACAAAATGGTGGTGCAAACGTTGGAGCTGGCGGGGCGCTCCTGGCAAATTACCGGCGAAGGTTACGATCCCTTTGGGTTGTTTTATCGGGTGACGGATCAGGATTTAGCAGCCCAGGGGCGATCGCTCCCCCCCAATCCAGAAGCGGCTCTAGCTCCGGCAACGTTGGCCCAGCAACATCCCGATTTGCAGCTGCTGTTAGTGGCGGCGGTGTTGTGTAACGATGCGGTGCTGCGGCAAATGCCTGCGGATAACGGGCAGAAAAGCGGGGGTGCCCAGGGGAAGCAGAATAAACGGAAGAAAAGCGCCCAGGGCAAAGGAGATTTGGTGTGGGGGATTTTGGGGGATCCCACGGAAGGAGGGCTGTTGGCCCTGGCGGGCAAGGCCAATATTGTGCAGGAAGTGTGGAGTCGTCAGTTTCCTCGGGTGGCGGAAATTCCGTTTTCGTCGGACCGCAAGCGTATGAGCGTATTTGTCAAAACCGGCGGCACCGCTCCTGACGATCGCCTATTTCCCCTATTACCCCTGCAAACGGCGAAAACGGTGCCCGGCTTTTTAATGTGGACCAAGGGATCGCCGGAGCTGGTGTTGCAGGGCTGTGATTTTGTCCAGCAGGGCAGTCGGGTAGTGCCGTTGTCTGAGGGGTTGCGATCGCGAATTATGGACAACAACGATCGCTTGGCGGGGGAAGGGCTGCGGGTGCTGGGTTTTGCCTATCGCTGTTGGGATCGGCTTCCCCATGAAACGGGCAATGATAATCCCGAAAGCGAGCTGATTTGGCTGGGGCTGGTGGGAATGATCGATGCGGCGCGACCGGAGGCGGCGGAGGCGGTGAAGCGGTGTCGTCGGGCAGGCATTCGACCGGTGATGATTACGGGCGACCACCGGCTTACGGCGCGGGCGATCGCTCAGCAGTTGGGGATTTGTGATGCGGGCGATCGGGTGCTCACCGGCAAGGAACTGGAACCGATGACCGATGCGGAGTTGGAAACGGAAGCGGCTGCGGCATCGGTGTATGCACGGGTGTCGCCAGAGCATAAGCTGCGGATCGTTAAAGCTCTCCAACGGCAGGGGCGGATTGTGGCGATGACTGGCGATGGGGTGAATGATGCTCCGGCGTTGAAACAGGCAAATATTGGTATCGCCATGGGCATTACCGGCACCGACGTGAGTAAGGAAGCGAGCGATATGGTGTTGCTGGACGATAATTTCACGTCCATTGTGGCGGCGACGGAAGAGGGGCGGGTGGTGTACGACAATATCCGCCGGTTTGTGAAATACATTTTGGGATCGAATATTGGCGAGGTGTTGACGATCGCAGCGGCTCCCATGGTGCTACCGGCGGCGATGCTGTCGGGCAATGCCGATTTGGTGCCCCTAAGTCCGCTGCAAATTTTATGGATGAATTTGGTGACGGATGGGTTGCCCGCGCTGGCGTTGGCGGTGGAGCCGTCCACGCCGGATATGATGGAGCGTCCGCCGCACCCGCCGGAGGAAAGCATTTTTGCGCGGGGGCTGGGATTTTATATGGTGCGCATCGGTATCGTGTTTGCCATCACCACGGTGTTGCTCATGTTGTGGGCCTACGACCACGCCAATGCCGCCGAGCATTTGCAGAAGGACAGTTGGAAAACGATGGTGTTTACCACTTTGTGTGTGTCGCAAATGGGGCATGCGATCGCCGTTCGTTCGGACCGCAAGTTGATTATCGAAATGGATTTATTTTCCAATCCCTACATCCTTTGGTCGGTGTTGGTGACCATCGTGCTGCAATTTATTTTGGTGTATGTGCCCCCCATTAGCGCCTTCTTTGGCACGGTGCCCCTGGACGGGCTGGAACTGCTGGTGTGTTTGGGCGTTAGCGCGTTGGTGCTGCTGTGGATTGAAGGCGAGAAATTATTTTTCCGCTGGTTTTGGCGGCGTAAGTCTTAGGGCGTGAGTTTTAAGTATCAAGACTCACGCAAAACCTCTGAAGCCCTCACCCTAAATCCCTCTCCCCGGGGAGAGGGACTTCAGACTCGAGTCTTTGCTGACTCTTGCTCCCCTTCTCCTTAGGGAGAAGGGGCTGGGGGATGAGGGCGTACCCATTCTGCGTAAGTCCCGAATGTATCTACAGCAGCTTCAGCTAAAACAGTTTCGGAATTACGCCGAACAGACGGTCGATTTTTGCGCCCCTAAGACGATTTTGGTGGGGGACAATGCCCAGGGAAAATCCAATGTGCTGGAGGCGATCGAGCTGTTGGCAACGTTGAATTCCCATCGCACCCACCGCGATCGCGAGCTGGTGCAGTGGGGGCAGGCGATCGCCCATATCCAAGGCACCGTGACTCGTGATGCGGGTCCGGCGGAGTTGGGGATGACCTTTCGGCAAAAGGCGCGGCGCACCGTGGCGGTGAATGGTCAATCGCTGCGGCGGCAGTTGGATGGGCTAGGGATTTTAAATGCGGTGCAGTTTTCCAGCTTGGATTTGGATTTGGTGCGTGGTGGTCCTGAACGGCGGCGGGCTTGGTTAGATGGGCTATTGGTGCAGCTAGAGCCGGTTTATGCCCATGTGTTGCAGCAATACAATCGGGTGCTGCGACAGCGGAATGCTCTGCTGAGAGCCCAGGCAAAACGGTTGCGCGGGGAAGCGGTGACTGGCGATCGCAGCACTCCTTTGCTTCCAGAAACTGACGCCAATACGGATAACCAGGCGCTGTGGGATGCTCAGTTGGCGGTGGCGGGGGCTCGGGTGATTCGGCGGCGATCGCGAGCGTTGACATTAATTGCCCCCCACGCCCAAACCTGGCAGCAGCAAATGAGCAACGCCCAGGAAATGCTGCAACTCACCTATTGCCCCAACGTACCCCTGCCCGCCGAGGATGCCGAGACCAAAATTCCCAGCCAAGAAATTGTTCAACAGGCATTCCTCGCCGCCATCCGCGCCAAAGCCACCGCCGAATATCATCAGGGCATGTCGCTGGTGGGTCCCCATCGCGACGACATTAGTCTGGAAATTAATGGACAGCCCGCACGACAATTTGGCTCCCAAGGTCAACAGCGCACGGTGGTCCTGTCTCTCAAGCTGGCTGAACTAATGACGGTGGAGTCGGTGATTGGTGAGCCGCCGTTATTGCTGCTTGACGATGTGTTGGCAGAGCTGGATTTGACGCGCCAAGATCGACTGCTCAGCACCATTCAAGATCGCTTTCAAACGGTCATTACCACCACCCATCTCGGTGCATTTGATGCGGGTTGGCGGTCTGGTTCGCAGGTTTTGGAGGTTAAGGAAGGGGCGTTGCGATCTCCCAGCCTCTCCTAACTGCCACTCCAAACCCCATCCCAATCAGCGGCGGGGGGATGTTGGCGATAGTGGGCAATGCGCTGGAGATAAAGCTGGGTGGGTTGGTCGTCGGGGGCGATCGCCGCTCCATCATTAAAACTTTTCTCAGCGCTATCCCAATGGCGATCGTAGTAGGCGCTAAGGCCGTCGGTGAAGTGGCGACGCAGTGACTCCTGCTGCACACTAAGGTTGCCGACGATATCCAACAGCTCGTGGATTGGAGTTGGCTGAGTTTGCCCCGGTAGAATGATGCGATCAATTTCGCGGGTGGCGATGCCGTCCCCGGCAGCCTGTTTGGTGGTGTCGGTCATCAAAATGGTGGTGCCGTAGCTTTTGCTTGCACCTTCCAAATATTCGGCAATTTGAACGGCAGGTCCCATTACGGTGTAGGACTTTAGGGTTTCTGAGCCGATATTGCCCGCCACCAGGTCGCCCGTGGCTAAGCCAACGCGAATGCGAATATCCGGCAATCCTTTACGAATGCCCATAATTTCCGGCAGCAATCGACGCAACTTGGTTAACTGACTGAGCTGTTCCAGGGCGGCGTAGCAGGCGAGCTTGGCGTGTTCTGTTTCTCCTACGAACGGCGGTCCCCAAAAAGCGGTTACCGCGTCGCCAATAAATTTATCGATTACGCCGCGATTGGCATTAATGGGTTCCGATGCAAAGGTTAAATAACGGTCAATTAGGGACACCAAACCGGCGGGGGTCAGCATTTCGCTGATAGTGCTAAACCCTGCCATATCGGAGAAAAACACGGTCATTTCTTCCTGACGGGCGATCGCCTCATCCCCAGGATTTTGAATCAGCGTTTCCACGATGCGCGGGTCCACGTACTGCCCAAAGGTGCTTTTGATATGCTCCTTTTCTTGAATATCCGTCGCGAGCTGATTAAACGCCGTGGAAAGCTGCCCCACCTCATCCCGCGTAGTGATGGGCACCGCAATCCCGAGCTCACCGTCTTCAATTTTTTGGGTGCCCTCCACCAGCCGCTTAATGGGACGCACCAGCCCCAGGGTCACCACCGATGCAAAGGTTAGCCCGACTCCCGTGGCGATCGCTGCCAAAATCCAGCTAAATGCCAGCGCCTCATTTTCATGCTCCTGGGCGGAACGGGCTGCCACTGCGGTAAACTCACCCAGCTCAAACAAAATGCCGCGAATTCGTGATTCAAAAGTGTCTTCGAAGTGTTCTAGCTGTTTATCTAGTAAGCGAGCTGCATCGCGATCGCCCGCCTTCAGTAAATTAATCACTTCGATGCCGCGATCATGAAACTCTTGATGATCCTGCTCCAAAATTTTTAACAGCGGTTCAATGCGAGCAAACTCAATTTGATCCTTAACTTCCTGGGCATCTTTAATAGCCCCGTGGGCTAAATTAACAGCGATTTTTAATTCCTTATCCACTAGCTCCCCGCGCTCTTCAAACTCTTCCAGCTCTTTTGCTAAGGCGCTTTCATCCACCGGTTCTGTCTCCAAAATACGAACAGCTCGCTCATAATGAATTTCCTGCTCTAGAGAATGGACATTCATAATTGCCACATTTTCTGTCAGCTTGGTTAGATAATTTGCCAGATCAGAAAGTTCCTGGTTGACCCGTGAAATATTGCGGTGGTTAACGTAGGCAACGGTCAGTAAAATTGCCAGCATACTGCCAGAAATACTGAAGATTTTGACACTAATGGGAATGGAAAATGATTTCATAACTCACCGACCACCAATGAAATTACTGAGGAGATATTGAATGAAACTGATCGCGTTACTTACGGGTTAAACGCCAAACTCCATCCCAATCCTCTGGCGGCGGATTTTGTTTGAGGGTAGCGATTCGGTCCAAATAAAGCTGAGCCGGTGGATCGCCTTCTTCCTGGCACTTTTCAAAGGCAGCCTGCGCTTGGGTCCAATCTTGTTTGCGGTAGGCGGCTAGACCAGTAGCAAAGGTTTCGCAGCGTTCCAGATGCGATCGCTCCACCGCCCCCGCTTCTCCCACCAGCTCATAAACCCGCACCGGCTCATCCTTGCCCACCACCTGGAGTAAATCCAGTTCACGGGTAATAAAGCGATCGCTCAACATCGCCACGGTGGCATCCACCAGCACAATTTCAACGCCGTACTGCTTGCTGACTCCCTTCAGTCGCGACGCCGTGTTTACCGTGTCTCCCATCACCGTGTAGGACTTTGCGGTTTCTGAGCCGATATTTCCCACCACAAGAGAACCAGTGGATAAACCGATGCACAGTTGCAGCTTGGGCAGTTTTACCGCCAAGGTTTGATCGCCCGATTGGGACGAGTACGATCGCGCCCATTCCGTAATGGTGTCTAGCCGCGATCGCTGCGCCAACGCCGCCGCACAGGCCAGCTCTCCGTGGTCATCTTCCCCGGAAAAGGGCGGTCCCCAAAACGCCATCACCGTTGTGCCAATAAATTTATCCAAGGTACCCAACTGTTCGGTAACGGGAGCTGCCAGCAGGGTGAAATATTTATTGGCTAGCTCCACGCGCTGCTGAGGCGGCAAATTTTCCAGCACCTTTCCCAAGCCCACCACATCGGCAAACCCCACCGTCATCACCTGGCGATCGCCCTCCGTTGTCGCCTCCGTAGCATCGGTCAATAATCGCTCCACCACCCGACGATCCACGTATTTGCCAAAGGTTTCTTCCAGCGCCGCCTTTAGCTTTAGTTCGCCCACCATATGGTTAAAGGATGCCGCCAACGTTGCCAGCTCATCTCGGCTCGACGTTTGTGCCTGCACCGTAAAATCTCCTTCCTGAAGCTCCCCCATTTTGTTAGTTAACTGCCGTACCGGACGTACCAGCCCCAAAGTTACAAACCAGGCAAACACCGCACCAATTACCGTTGCCAGCACCGAGATAGAAACACTGAGCTGCTGCACCGTTGCTTGGTGGGACTGTCCTCGCTGAGCCGCCGCCACTGTGAATTCCTCAAAATCCAGCAGAATTCGTTCAATACCTTCATTAAATTTCGCCTCTTCGATCGCCAGCTCTTTTTCCCGCCGCGTTAGCTCCGCCTTATCAACATCCTCTCCACCTTCTAGCAGGTCGATAATTTCATTTGCCTGACCCTGGAACCGCCCATGCTCTTCCTCTACCGCCTTTAACTGCTTCAGCAATTCCGCTAGCCCCTCCCGCGTTTCCCCATCTGAAATATGATTCAACGCCTTCTGCGCCAGCTCATCAATTTCCTTAAATTCCCGCTCCACTTCCTCGCTGCGATCGCCAAATTCCGCCAACTCCTCGGCAATTAGCTTCTCGTCAACGGGCTCAATTTCGTAATGCTTTAGCATCCGCTCAAACAGCACCTCCTGCTCCAGGGCATGGATATCCACCGCCGCCACCCGATTGGTCAGGGGAATAATGTAGTCCGCCATATCGCCAATTTCTTCGCTGACCCGCCGCAGCCGATTGGAGGACACATACACCACCACCAGCAACAGCCCGAGCATACTGACCGCAATGCCGAAAATTTTGACGCCAATAGAAATCTGTTGCTGCGGCTTTTGCTCCATGGTCACCACTTTGATTGCTGATTGGCGATCAGTTGATTGGCGATCGCCCAAACCCACCACAGTCATAACCTGAGCAGTTCAGGGGCTTAATAATTGGCTGGCGTAGCAAATAGGGCTGGCTAAGATAGGAGAAATTTTGGTGCGCATATGGCAGGCGATCGCCCAACTGTTAATTACGCTGATTTTTGCATAGCGATTGATCCCCAAAGGACGCTGAACTATGGAGATAAAAATGATCGTCTATGCTACGTCGATTTCACTCCGATCCGTGGCGACAAAATGATCCGAAAGCTTAAAAATCGGATTATCACCTATGGCGATAAGCGTACTTGCTCATTGTTCATGGGACATGTTGGCTGCGGGAAATCGACAGAACTTTTGCGCTTAAAAAAGGAGCTGGAGAACGATAAATTCTTTGTTATCTACTTCAAGGGAGACGATTACCTAGATAAGTCAGATATTTCCATCGCCGGTGTTCTGTTTGTTATTGCGGGGCAAGTTGCGCGATCATTAGAGAAAGAAATCTCTCCAGTGTCAGGCAAGTTACAGCAGCTCGTTTTAGATTTTCGAGATACTTTATTTACAGAGTTTACAGTTGAGGCCCAAGCCGAAATAGTGGGACAAAAAGTAGCGATAGACTCAGCAAAGAAAGAGTTAAAGCTATCAACGATATTTGGGGATCTAACGATGAGGGCAAAGAATGATCCTAAATGGAGAACACGGCTCAACGATTATGTGACACCGCAGTTGACTCCGCTAATTGAAGGTATAAACAAGGACTTAATTCGCCCTGGAATTGAACAATTAAAGGTGATGGGCTATCGAGGATTAACAATAATAATTGACAATTTAGATCGGATTGATAATCGATCATTAGCTTCTGGGAGGTCAAGTCAAGAACTATTATTTATCGACAAGGCAGAAGACCTCGCTTCATTAGATTGCCACACGGTGTATACGATGCCCCTGAGGTTACGGTTTTCTGGCGATTTTGGCGGATTAAAGAATCGATTTTCTTTCAAGCCAGAGTGTTTGCCAATGGTGCCGACAATGACCCCAGACGGGGATGTTCTTACGGAAGGCATTGAAAAGTTAAAGCAAATGGTTTTCGCTCGGGTACTACCAGGTTTGTCTGAGGAAGAACGAGTGGACCAGGCTTTGAACATTTTTGAGAGCGAAGAATTGCTTGAACGAGTTTGTCGCGTAAGTGGCGGGCATATTCGAGGGTTATTTAGACTGTTACTACAGTGGGCAGAAGAGGAGATGCTGCTGCCCTTGACGAAGGAGTCTTTAGAAGAAGTAATTGGTGAAGAAGCACGGGAGATGCAGTTCAGGATTTCAGAGGAGGAATGGGCATTACTAAGGCGAGTGCATAGATCGAAGGAAGTGAGTGAAGAGTTGCAGTACCAAAAGCTAATTCGCACCCAAAAGGTATTTGAATATAGCTACAGTAAAAGGACTTGGTTCGATGTCAATCCAATTCTTTTGGAGGGGGACAAACTGTGATTACTAGTGCCCCAATAAATTATGAGGATTTTGTCGCTAGAAACAATAAAGTCTTGGGACAATTAGTAAACTCAATTGGTATTTTTCAAGGCAGATTTAAATTGACTTTGGCGATCACCGAAAGCTCTAACGGGTGCGATCGCTGGAGTGAAAAACTAATCGATTTATGCCGCGCTGAGAAATCCTTAAATGTGGGCACGATTGACCTGAGAACGGTGGATTTTGCGGCTAATGATTTTATTGGGTTTTGGGAGAATAACGCTCAGGAATTAGATGCGTTGCAGGTGGTGGGGATTAGCCAACTGGAGGATATTGATGAGTTTTGGGTGCCCCTCAATCAATCTCGCGATCGCCTCCCCGATATTTTTAACTTGCCTGTCATCCTATGGCTTAATCAAGATTCTTTAGGGCGGATGGTGACGGTTGCCAATGATTTACATAGTTGGGCAACGTCGAAGCGTTTTCAAACGGAGTTGCAGGATTATAAGGCTGATTTAAGGTTGGGTTTGGAGCGGGTGTTTGAGTGTTTAAGTAACACTGCCGATGAGGCGGTTATTCTTCGGTTGGAATCTGCTGTTTCTGATGGGGAATGGCAGGAGTTGATGGGGGCTTATGACCGGTTGATTGAGGCGGGGGTTGAGGTTGAGCCGGAGTTGGAAGCGGGGGTTGTGTTTGGGCGGGGACGGTTGGGGTTACATGTTGATGGACCGGGTGGGGTGTTGGAAACGTTGGATCAAGCACGGGATGGGTTGCGGGGGATTGCGGGGTTTGAAAATTGGTTGGGATGGGTTGATTGGCATCGGGGAATTGCCAAGCTTTTGCAACTGGAAGAGCTCTTTAAAAAGTCAAAAGTCTCAGATTTGAGGGGCACTTTGACTGAGGTTAGAGACTGTTTTTCGGCTGCAGCAAATCTATGGAAGCTATGTGATGGACCCTCGCCGATTCCAACTTCTGGCGGACGCTGGAAAACCTACACCTTGATGTATACCGGCTTAATAACTTTGGAAAAACAGGTAAAAGAAGATTTAGATCGAGAGATTGCATCTTTAGCGTTCAATGCGTCGATCGATCCACTTTGTTTTCCGCAGTTGGCGTTGAACAGGATGGAACGCTTGGAAACGATCTTTCGAGAAGATAAACAGAATTATCTGAAGGCGTTTGAGGTTGGGCGGCGGCGGCAGCGGGTGGAGCGGGAGTATGGGCTGCGATCATTTATTGGGGTGGCGCGGTTGGTGCCGTTGCGGGTGGATGGGGGTTCGGAGGTGGTGCCGCCGGAGATTGAGTTTTCGGGGCGGGCTGAGGATTTAGAGGCGATTATTAATAAAATTCGCGGCAATGATACGAAGCTGGTGGTGCTGTGTGGGGCGTCGGGGGTGGGAAAAAGTTCGTTGGTGAATGCGGGGTTGTTGCCTCGGATTCCTCGGGTGGCGTTTGAGGAGGGGCGGGTTGGGGTTGCTATTGATTTGCGTCAGTATGACCATTGGGCGCGGGATTTACGGCGGGAAATTGGTAAGTCGCTGAAGAAGTTGGGGGTGGAGCCTTGTGGGGAGGAGGTGGATGATGCGGAGGCGATTGGGGCGGATTTGCGGGCATTGGCTGGGAAGCATCGGGAAATTGTGGTGGTGTTGGACCAGTTTGAGGAGTTTTTCTTTGCTAACCCAGACCCGGTGAAACAACGCCAGTTTTTTGAGGTGTTGGGTGGGGTGTTTGGGGACCCGGATTTGGGGGCGTTGACGGTGGTTTTGTCGTTACGCTCCGATTATTTGCATTTGCTGTTGCCCTGTAATCAGATGCCGTCGATGGGGGCGATCGGGGGGGATATTTTGGGGCGGCGGGTGCTCTATGAGTTGGGGAATTTGTCGCCGGAGCGGGCAGAGCGGATGTGGCAGCGGTTGGCTCCCCAGATGGAGGAGGGGTTGCGGCGGCGGGTGGTGGATGATTTGGCGGCGGAGTTGGGGGTGGTGCGTCCCATTGAGCTACAGATTGTGGGGGCGCGGCTGGAGACGCTGGGGATTCGGGATTTGGCGGGGTATGAGCAGCTTGAGGGGGCGTCGAAGGATGTGTTGGTGCAGGGGTATGTGGATGAGATTGTGGAGGCTTGCGGTCCGGGGCGGGAGCTGGCGCAGGTGGTGTTGTTTTTATTGACCGATGAGGGGCAGGGGCGGCCGGTGAAGTCGCGGCAGGAGTTGGCGGCAGAGCTGGCGCAGTTGGGGAGGGAGACGGAGCAGCTTGGGTTGGTGCTGGAGATTTTGGTGGCGTCGGATTTGGTGGTGACTGACCCGCAGTTAGAGGACCATTTTCGACTGGTGCACGATTACGTTGCTGAGTTTGTGCGAAAAACCCAGGGGACAACATTACAGGGCGAGTTGGCAAGGGAGCGGGAAGCTCGTCAGTTGGCTCAGGCAAGTTTGGCGCAGTTGGAGTCGAGGATTGCTGTTGCTAAGGGTGAATTGCAGCGGGCAGACCATGAGCTGAAGCTGGCGAAAGATATTACCCGTTTAGAAAAAGACTGTCGTTTTAGTTTGCGACAGTTTGCTATCCATGAGGAGCTAGAGGCACTGCTGGGGGTGACCCATGCAACCAGTCAACTGAAATCTGTGGTGAGGGGTGCGCCTTTGGGGGACTATCCCACCACTGAGCCGATTTATGCCACTAACGAAATTTTGCGCCAGATTTGCACCCGCAATACCCTGAAGGGTCATTCCAACGGGGTTTGGAGCGCGAATTTCAGCCCCGACGGTA
>ERZ1740067.312-NODE-312-length-40408-cov-12.780908_pt1 | contig 40408 bp, 30 predicted proteins | sample MGYA00581736_ERZ1740067 | MGnify/ENA primary metagenome ERZ1740067 (study PRJEB43018, sample SAMN04849236) | marine metagenome | isolation source: floating plastic debris | place: Pacific Ocean | collected 2008-08-27 | study: EMG produced TPA metagenomics... | reverse complement strand
CGCAGCGCTCAGGTCCGCAGCGCTCAGGTCCGCAGCGCTCAGGTCCGCAGCGCTCAGGTTCGCAGCGCTCAGGTTCGCAGCGCTCAGGTCCGCAGACCTGAGGTCCGCAGACCTGAAGTCCGCAGCGCTGAGATGACTCCCAACCAATGACGTAAAGTAATCCAAGCGAACCAGCTGGCTATATCCCATCGTGCGTAGCAACTTCCCATTGTCCATCACATTCAAGTCCAAATCACTACAGGGATGAAAGTGCAGTGGCAACTTATCGTCTTCATTCGCCTGCTGCTGACCATATCCATGCAATACAAACAGCAACAGCAACACATTCATTCCCGTATGTATATCGACTTGCCTCAGTCCCGTATCAATCTCTGCGGCCTTCAACTGCATCATTTTGATCTGAGGCCAGTTTTCACTCGGCGAACTATCCATAAAAACCCCTCTGCACCAGTCCTCATAAAACTGTCTTAGCCGCTGAAATAGAGGCACCAAGCTATCTACAGAAGACACCGAAGAAAACAATTTTTCCTTGAGATAGTCAACCACTTCAACCGTCAGCGCTCCGTAACCTAGCAAGTCATAAACCCGCCGAGCCACCTCAGCCTCGCCCATGCGTGGCCGGCCCCGATTATCCAGCTCCGTCCAATCGTCAAACGCCACCTGTAGACGCTCTGCAAACAAAAACTCACCAAAGCTTTTGTGAGCAAACTCTACCGATCCGGTGCGATCTCCCTCTCCCGGCCGCAGGTAAAAAGCAGTCAGTAAGTTGTTGAGCGCTTTATCTTCCACTTTTTCAGTCTCTTTTTGCGCCTCCTTCAGCAGTTCAGCCACTGGATTTGCACTATCCGTAAACCGTCCTTTCAGCATCGTCAGCTGCGCCGTCTCATTCCCAGACTGCATCACACACAGCGCCGCCTCCCGCAACACCTGTCGTAAATCTTCTGTCTCCAATCCAGAAACCCGCTCATTCAAATCCTGCCGCTGCCGCTCTAACACCCATTTCACAGCTTCGTCATACACGCGAACCTTCGCCTGCATCCCTTTCGCATCAGCAAACATTTGCGCATTTAGCTGCCCCTCACGATGCAATCGCCCCAGCAAATACAGCAGCAGTAGCTCCCGCGCTAACTTATTACCAATATCTGCGGGGCAAGCCGTTACAAATTCACCAAAGGCCTTTGCTTCTGCCTCGCCAAACAGCTTCGCCCAGTTACCCAGCCACTCCGTTCTCTCGGCATTTCCCATCGGCTCTAGCCGTACCCGCTGCAAATTCTTCGTTTGGCTCAGCATCCGATCCACCCCTTGCAGCGCCAACGGTCGCCCCGTCACCAAGCACTGATGATGACTGTTCTTTTGAAAATCGCCCAGCTGCTGAATCAGCTCCTTTAGGCCACCACTCTCCCGCCCTTGAAGCAACAGTTCATCGAACCCATCAAAAATCAGCAAAAAGCGCGTATTTTCATCCGTGAGCCATCCCCCATCACTCGTCACAAAATCCAAATCTTGCAGATGCGTTTCCAGCGTCTGCGTCAGGTTGCTTTCTAGCTTTCTGACATCCCGCAGCCGAATCAAGATCGGGATAAACGTTGGGTACAGCTCCAAATGCACCGCTGCCGCAAACATGCGACAAAACACCGACTTACCACGCCCCGCTTCTCCTTCAATAAAGCCCACCTGACGCGGCTCTGCCTGCTCCAACAGCTTCACTGCCCAAGCATGAATACCGACTGGAGAGTCTTCCGTTTCCTCACCGCTGATATCTAGCGGCTGCACCCTCAACGGCACATACAAATTGCCAAAACTTACCGTCGTCTCATCAAACACCTTCTGCCCTGGCAGCGGCAAAATCTTCTCTTCTAGATAGTCTTCAACACTGCCAAACTTCTCCTCAATTCGCAGCCCATCCGAGCGCAAAAACTCAGCCAGCGGCTCCACCGCCTCCTTCAGCTCTGGCACCACCCCATAAAAATACTTCGGCATTCCCCAAGCCATCTGATCTACCAGCACCTTCACTTGCCAGTCGACTAAACCTGCCTCACTCAGCAACTCACTCAGCGCTTCATCAAACGCCTCTACTAACTCAGAATTTCTCAGCTGTGTCAGCGTACGCTTCGCCCGCGTCTTACTCAGCGTCACCGTCTCTGCTCTTTTCAGCTGCCGCTCAAACACTGCCACCAGCGTCGTTGTCGCCAGCCGAGCCTGCGTTTCGTTGTCCGCTCGGTCCAAAACGCTGGTCAAGCTTTCTAAGTAGGCTAGTTGGACTGCGATCGCAACCGAACTCTCCAAAGTCGGCTCCACCTTCGTCACATCAAAATACAGCTTCAGCAGCTCAACCCCCACCGACGCGAACGGCAACCCTGCCACCGCCAACTTCCCCACAGGCGACTCAAACGCCTTAAAAAATGAATCCAGCCGGTCTAAATCTTTCAGCGCTGCGAGCTTCGGTGCCGCTTCCTGCCAAGTCTGACTCAGATCAGCCGTCGCCTTTGTGGCATCTATCGTTTGCTTCGCCAGTGCTCCCCAGGGAAGCTTCAGCCCACCTTTTAGCCAGTCACCAAACCCACGCAAACTCTGCATAGCGCCGCCATTCTTCTGCATTCTCTAGCTAAGGTAGCGCAGAACAGTCGTCATCCTAGTGTTTTTTCTAGCCTAAGAACCACCATCTATGCCAGCACTAAGACGCTTTCTGCCTCACTGCGTTCAAATTCAACAATTACTTCGTAGTTCTCTCTAAGAACTTGGATGATGTTAGAAGTTGGACTATTGCCAATTCGCAGGTAAATAAATTTTGGCGGATGACCATACAACAAACTGCGCTGATAAAAATCGGCATCTTTAGAAACAATCGTAAAGCCATTCGCCTTCGCGTACTGCCAAATCAAAGCATCATCGGTGTTAGTTAGAGCGAGCGACTTTACATGTTCAGATTTCGGGTACAAGTCTGTGACCTTAGCCATAATCCGATCCGACAAGTTTTCATCTAGCAGCAATTTCACGAAGCAGCCACAAATAGTTTCCTTTCACGATCAGCAGCAAAAGATAAGCAAGCCCTGATGTCATTAGAGGTTAGTTCAGAAAAATCTTCCAGAATTTCTGATTCTGTCATCCCACCAGCTAGATATTCCAAAATGTCGGAAACCGTAATTCGCAGCCCTCGTATGCATGGCTTTCCGCTACGCTTACCGGGCTCAATCGTAATAATTTTGTCGTAATCCATAATGAGTGACCACAAAAACGAATTCTTATTATTTAAAGCTATAACAGCCAATCGAGAACGCCTACTAATTCAACCCTTTACACCGCTACCGGCCTCAGAAGGCACGATATAACGCTGCGCCGCTACGAAGAACAGAATAATCGGGACAATTGAGATGACTGAACCTGCTGCGATCAATCGCCAATCTAGGGAAAAGCTGCCGGCTAGTCGCGCAACACCTAACGGCAATGTGTAATATTCGGGTCGGTCTAGAATCAGCAAGGGCCAAAGGAAGTCGCTCCATGAGCCGATGAAGACGAAAATTGCGAGGGTGACTAGCGCCGGACGGACGGACGGAATCATGATGTGCCACCAGATGCCTAGCTCTGTGCAGCCGTCGATGCGGGCTGCTTCTTCTAGCTCTTTTGGCACCGACTGAAAGGCTTGGCGCATGAGAAAAATGCCGAAGGCCGAGGCGATAGAAGGAAAAATTACGCCCAGATAAGTGTTAGTGAGGCCCAGCCGTACGGTGAGGATGTACAGCGGAATCATGACGATTTGAAAAGGAATAAGGATGGTGGAAACGACCAAGGAGAAAAGGAGTTCTCGTCCCTTAAAGTTCAGCCGTGCCAGTGGATAAGCTGCCAGTGAACACAGCAATAGATTCAATGCGACTGTAACGACTGCAATCAGAGTGCTGTTGAAAAAATAGCGACCAAAGGGACTCGTTTCCCAGACTTTGGCGAAGTTGGCAAAGGTAGGGGATTCAGGGAAGAACTGAGGCGGAAACTGGAAAAGGTTCTCCATGGGGCCTTTGAACGAGGTGCTTACCAGCCAGAGAAGGGGTAGGAGCATAATGAGCGCGATCGCACTCAAAAGCCCATACATCAAAACCGTCTTCAAGCCGTAGCGATCAAGCGTTTCCAGCCAAGCCCGCTGCGCACGGTAGCGCCTCATTTCATCAGACACACCCACCTATCCAAACTCCCGCGACTGCATCAGCCACATCCCCGCGAAAGATTCCGAATCAGGATTCTCTTGCACCGCAATAAAGTGCACACCATTCGCAGCTTGCTTACCCTGCTCAAAACGCTCGCCTTCGGCTTGAGTTTCTGCGCCAACCAAGTCTGCCAGCAGCCAAGTTTCAGTCGTGCCTGTATCCATCAGCATCCGAGCCGTATCCGTATTTTTAGACACGTAATTCGTTGTCTCTTCACGACCGGCGCGCACACAGGCAATCTCCAGCCCAGACATCCACGCAGCCAGAGGCGTCGCCCGAGTAGAGTAAATAATGTAGCCAGGAATAGGTGTCTCGGACTCGACACCGACAATCTCAGGAGAAAAGGCCTCGCCAAACCCCACATCCCACTCACCCATCTCAGCAAAATCCTTAGCAGGCAAGCTCACCAAAGCCCATTTTTGTCCTCGCAAAGCGTCTGGCAAAGGACTCACAACTTCCAAAGGCTTCGCAGTCGAGGCGGAAACCGAAGCTTTATAACCCGGCTCATTCGGATAAACATTTTCCTGACGGTCTTCCAGCCACTGCTGAAGCGACAGCGTTCGGCGGCTAGGATACGATAGCAAGCCCACTTCCTCGCAGGCTCGCTTGATCATATTCTGCATTTGATAACGGAAATAGCGAATTTTGGTGGGCGCTACCTTGGATTGAGAGGTTGAGAGTGCGATCGCCTCCTCAATCGCGCCCTTCAGCGTCTCCGAATTCACCTCACTATTCGACACATATTTGCTGTATCGAAACAGCTGCTCAGGGTCATCTTCTACTGACTGCAATCCCTCGCAAATCAGCACTTCCCAGCGCTTTTTATTTCGTTCATCTAAAACTGGTCTGGAGTAAAAATCCAGCTCCCAAACACTACCCATATTTCAATTTCACGGTGGGTTGAACAGTGGGTTTAATTGTCGGCTTGTGCCAGCGTATTAGCAACGTGCTTTGCCCGCTCTTCTGCCTCAGCCATCATCGTCGGCATTTCCTTTAGTATCTCACCAGGATACTTCTCTAGCACCTGAGTAGAAAGCGCAATCCGACCCCGCTCATCATCAATATTCAAAACAATCGCCTTAATAGGATCGCCCACCTTAAATACATCACCCAAAGCAGAAATATAGCTCTTACTAATTTGCTTTATGTGTAATAGTCCTGAAGCTCCACCAAAATCTACAAACGCACCAAAAGGTTTCAGAGAAGCAATCGTTCCTTCAATCAACTCACCTTTCGTCAAGCTGCTCATCGCCACAGCCCGTGCAGCAACTCGCTCAGAAAGCAGCAGCTTATTTTTCTCTTCATCGACTTCTAGAAAAGCCACCGTCGCAGTTTGACCCATTAAGGAATCGAGATCCTCTACACGGCGAGCAAGGTGAGACCGAGGAATAAACGCGCGCAGACCACTCACATCGGCAGTCACACCACCTTTATTACTGCCAGAAATTGTCACTTCCAGCACGTCGCCGTTGTCTTCGCGCTCCCGCAGCTTCTCCCATAGCTCCTTAATTTCCATCGCCCGGATAGAAATCACCATCTGACCGTCAGCGTCCTGGTCACGCACAATCAAGAACTTGCGCTCTGTACCGATGGGCAAAGACTCTTCCAGCACAAAATCTGGCTCGATAGACGCTTCCTTTAAAGGCAAGAAGGCTGCCGACTTGCCACCAATATCGACGTAAGCTCCGTCGCTTTCATGGGTTTCCACTTTACCGGTCACCACGCTGCCACGTGAGAACTCGTAATCTTGCTGCTCTAGAGCTTTTGCGAAATCTTCGGCTGAAAACAACGGAGAAATCTCCTTGGTCGAAATAAATAATAGTTTTTCAAATATATAGGGTTATTGATGGTTTGCGCAGATATGACCCACGACTTAACAACAAATACGGAGAGCCCCTAGTAAATAAAGCACTCTATACATCAAGAATTATTGAGCAAACTGGCAAATAAACGACTCACTGCCCACGAAGCGCTAATTCCCGACTAATGTCTAGGTAGCGTTAAATTGGCACACTGCCTGTTGATTCATCTATGAACGTTGTCCAGCCAAGGCTCAATACCTCAGCTTGTTAACAGTTTTTATGAGGTCAACGCTAAGAGACAAACTGTATTAAAATTTCGTTGGATTAATAGCGAGCGCTCCTTAACAGCTTAGGAGGGTGTACACATTAATCCACTTTGCCGTAGGGGGGGCGCGTTAACGTGGTTCAGTTCCATATTCAAACCGATAGCGAAATACCGGCATCGACTCAGCTTTATGACCAAATTTGGTTTGCGATCGCATCGCGCCAATATCCACCTGGATATCGCTTACCCAGCACCCGTCAGCTGGCCATGCAAACGGGGCTGCACCGCAACACCATTAGCAAGGTATACCGCCAGCTAGAAGACGCAGGCGTAGTAGAAGCCATGCCCGGCTCCGGTATTTACGTGCGAGCTGAGGGTACTACCGAAATTGTCAAACCCGGCTCGCCACTATTAGATAAGTTTCCAAAGGCTCAAGAGCTGGTAGAAAACAGCTTAGACGAGCTACTGCGTCAGGGGTGCTCACTGCATCAGGCCCGCGAACTATTCATGACCGAAGTTGACTGGCGATTGCGCTGTAGTGCTAGAGTGCTTGTCACTATTCAAAAGGAAGATGGTGCGGGTGAGCTGATGGTGCGTGAGCTAGAGCAGGCACTGAAGATTCCTGTACAGCTAGTGCCGTTGGAAGAACTGGATCAGGTGTTAGCACAGACCCGCTCAGGCACAGTGGTTACGAGTCGATATTTTATTAATGAGGCGGAGGCGATCGCAGCCCCCAAATCCGTCCGCGTCATCCCCATCGACATCTACGACTACGCCAAAGAGCGCGAGCTACTCAAAAACTTACCAAAAGACACCTGTCTCGGCCTCGTTAGCCTTAGCACTGGCATCATTCGCATCGCCGAAGTCCTCTCATACAGCCTACGCGGCGACGACATCCTCGTCATGACCGCACAGACAGAAGACACGCAAAAGCTCAGCGCCGTCGTCCGCAGCGCCCAAACCATCGTTGCCTTGGACACAGCAAGCTACCCAGCCATCAAAGAAGCCCTCCTCGCCGCCCGCAACGACATCATCCGTCCACCGGAAATCATCCGTTGCGAAAATTACATTGGAGAGAAGTCGATTGGACTACTCAAACGTGAACTAGGTCTTGACTAAGACTTACTAACGCCTTCCAAATATTAAAACGCCCTCACTTCTAGCCTGTTTGTGAGGGCGTTTTAATATTCAGGAAACACGCGTGATACTACATGCGATATCATCTACGTCAGTATGCGTATCTAGCTGAGTAAACAAAATGACGAATGTAGCAACGAAAATAAATGTCAAAGCTAGAAAAACTAATCGCATCACTGCTGGCTGATTCAGGTGAGTATCCTTTCTCAGATACAAAGAAAGTCTTATCCAAGTTCGGATTTCTTGAAGTCAGAATCAGAGGAAGCCATCACACATTCAGACACGAAGATGGACGCATTCAAGTAATTCCGGTCAAACACAGGAAAACAGTTAAAAAGTCTTACGTAAAAGAAACCGTTGAACTCCTCAAACTAAAGGAATGGTATGAACAGCGCAAAGGGAACTGAAAGAAAGCCACTCAGCTATTATTTATCATTGGATTATCCCATTACGTTCTATCCGGAAGAAGTTGGCGGATTTACAGTAATGGTCAAAGATTTACCTGGCTGCATGAGCCAGGGTGAAACGCTAGAAGAAGCCTACGAAATGATTGCAGAAGCCAAAGAACTGTGGCTTGAGGTTGCACACGAGTATGGGGACCCAATTCCTTTACCGCATACGATGGCTACCTACAGCGGAAAAACAATGCTGAGAATGCCGAAATATCTGCACCAAAGACTCGCTGAGAACGCAAAGAAAGAAGGTGTCAGCTTGAATCAGTACCTTGTGTGTCTTCTAAGCGAGCGAAACACAATTAAAACGATTGAGAACGCTGAAGAATTCCTAGCAGATGAGGAGCGACAGTCAGCATCTGAAAAAGAGCTAGTTTACTCAGCTGCTGAAAGCCCAGCCACCTATGCAGAATCTAGTAAGGAAGCACCCGTCAGTTAGACAGCCACTGGAGCTTCTACATCTACCAAAAAAGAATTCGTGATCTCTAGATAGCTCTCAGCATCTTCCATCATTGGGAAGTGCGCTGTATCGGGCATGAGCACGTATTCAATGTTGTCACTCATTTCTGCGGCTTCTTTGCCTAGCTTTGCAGGGGTGATTTTGTCGTATTCGCCGGAGACCATCAGCGTCGGCACTTTTAGTGATGAGAAGGCGGCGGGCATGGCTTCGGTGGCGTGCTTACTCACAGCGGCTTTGAGCGTGCCAAGCGCGGCTGAATGATCGGCCATTAAGAAGTCAGCGAGGAATGCTTTTTTCTCTTCTAGTGGGATGGAACCTTTTAGGAAGCGCTGCATGAACATCTGTGGAGCAAAAGGAATTTTATCTAGCCATTTTGGGCGGAAGGCGACGACGTAGCCACCGAAGAGATAGAAGGCTTCGAAGGCCCACTTTTGATAGGGAAAGCTGCCGTTGCAGGTGAGGATGGCTTTCTTTACGCGCTCTGGATAGCGGTCTAGAAAATATAGACCGATAGAGCCGCCCATGGAGTGAGCGTTCATGTAGACGGGCTGTGTGAGGTTTAGCTCGTCTAGGAAAATGTTTAGGTCTTCGGCAAAACTCTCTAGGGTGTTGAGGGAAGGGTCGGCGGCGAGCTGTTCGGGGGTGTTTGGCTTTGAGCGGCCAAATCCTCTCTGGTCGTATAGCAGGCAATCGAATTTGTCTGCGATCGCCTCAGCAGTAGCTCTCCAATATCTCGCAGACCCCGCCCACCCATGCAAAAAGACCATCACCGGCTTCTCGTAGTTGCCAGGATGGTCTTGAGTGGAAATCCATTCGTAGTAATGATCAACGCCGTTCACGCTAACGTAGGGCATCGTTGCAGTTCACCTATATTTTTCTTCTGTTGAAAATTATAGAAATGAACGAAAGGCATCGCTACGTGAAGACATAAAGCTTAAAAGCATTTATGCAATCTACGCAAACCAAGCTAGGCAGACTCAGGTTCAGGAATAGAAGAAGGATGTACTAGCAAATCAGCAGTCGACCGATTTTCTACCATTTCACGGGTGATGACGCAGTGCTTAACATCGTCACGTGAGGGTAGCTCGTACATGACGTCGAGCATGATTTCTTCGATGATGCTGCGCAGGGCACGAGCGCCCGTTTTGCGATTGAAGGCTTCTTTTGCGATCGCTCGAATCGCATCTGGCTCAAAATCCAGATCCACATTATCCATCCGCATCAGCTTCTTAAACTGCTTTACCAAAGCGTTCTTTGGCTCAGTGAGAATAGAAACCAGCGTCTTCTCATCGAGCGGTTCCACAATCGAAATCGCTGGAATACGTCCGATAAATTCAGGAATCATCCCAAACTTCACAATGTCATCTGGCTCCAAATCTTGCAGCGTCAGCGTAGAATTTTCATCCCGGCTAATATCTTTACCCGGCTGAACGAAGCCCATCGACTTCTTACCAATTCGCTGCTCCACAATCTTGTCGAGCCCGACAAACGCACCACCACAAACAAACAAAATGTTGCGCGTATCAATCTGAATACAGTCTTGATAGGGATGCTTACGTCCACCCTGAGGGGGCACATTTGCAACCGTGCCTTCCAGCATCTTCAGCAGCGCCTGCTGAACGCCCTCACCCGATACATCACGGGTAATCGAAGGGTTTTCACTCTTGCGCGCAATTTTGTCAATTTCATCAATGTAGATGATGCCACGCTGAGCTTCGTCTACATCTAAGTCGGCTACTTGGAGCAACCGCAGCAAAATATTTTCGACATCTTCACCGACGTAGCCAGCTTCTGTAAGCGTCGTAGCGTCTGCTACTGCAAACGGAACCTCCAAAATAGCCGCCAGCGTTTGAGCCAGTAGAGTTTTACCGCAGCCCGTCGGCCCAATCAGCAAAATATTAGACTTTTGCAGCTCGATATCGTCTTCGTCTACTTCGTCCTCAGACTGCACAAAGCTCAATCTTTTGTAATGGTTGTAAACGGCCACAGACAAAACTTTCTTGGCCTCATCTTGACCAATCACGTGCTCATCTAAGTAAGACTTAATTTCACGAGGCTTCGGAATTTGATTCAGTGAAATCGGAGACGGAGACTTGCGCCTACGTTCCGGCATCTGCTCACGACGAGGCGCAGGCGAAGCAACCGAAGAGTTGGAATCAAATAGCTCTTCATCCAAAATTTCGTTACATAAATCCACACACTCATCGCATACGTAGACCCCAGGCCCTGCAATCAGCTTTCGCACTTGCTCTTGCGACTTACCGCAAAACGAGCACTTCAAATGGGAGTCATACTTTGACATAACCGTTACCCTACCGCAGTCAGCTTTGTATCAGAGAGCATTTGCTTTGTCACGACTTGATCGATCAAGCCATAGTCCTTAGCTTCCTCAGCAGACATAAAGAAGTCCCGCTCAGTATCGGCCTCAATCCGGTCAATCTCTTGCCCAGTATGCTCAGCCAACATTTCATTGAGCCGCTTCTTCAAGTACAAAATTTCTTTTGCCTGAATCTCAATATCAGCAGACTGTCCCTGCGCACCGCCCGAAGGCTGGTGAATCATAATCCGAGCACTCGGCAAGCTCATGCGCTTGCCCTTGGCACCACCAGAAAGCAAAAACGCTCCCATGCTAGCAGCCAAACCAAAACAAATCGTCACCACATCAGGGCGAATTTGCTGCATGGTGTCGTAAATAGCCATACCTGCTGTAACAGAGCCACCAGGAGAATTGATATACAGCTGTACGTCTTTTTCAGGGTCTTCCGCATCCAAAAACAAAAGCTGAGCCACAATCGAGTCGGCCACATCATCCATTACAGGGGTACCCAAAAACACGATGCGCTCACGCAAAAGCCTAGAGTAAATATCAAACGCTCGCTCACCCCGACCAGATTGCTCAACTACCATCGGCAGCATACTGCGAGTTGCCGATTGAAAAGCTGGAAAACCCGCCTGCAAGTAAGCATCCTTCTGGGCGCTATCGGTTGTAGAAGTGCGAGTCGTAGAAGGACTACCCCACTGAAGATCTGTCAGGTTTGGCGAGGGTTGCCAGTGATTCGATATATCCATAAAAAGTGAAGCAGCTGCCTATATACGTGCCTAATGTACCGCATCTCATCCCAAACTAGAGTTAAGACGCGATAACACTCTAGCGAAGTCATCCCCCATTCGACATCTTGGGAAAACCGTACTCGCTTTACCGTTAGTCTTTCACAACCTCGACATCAACAGCTTCGGCTTCTGGCTCATCTGCTCCGTCCGTCTCTGCATCTGCGGCCTCTTCAGACGCCTCAGGCTCTTCAGGCGTCAAAGAGCCCTCTGGCACTAGCTCTACCTCACAGTTTTCCTTCAGCCAAGCCAGAATTTTTTCTTTCAGCAGGTCTTCGTTCACAACTTGGTCTAGTCGTTCTGGATCCACCTGTGAAGGGTCCTCCACTTCAGCCATCATCTCTTCGGTGCGCGCTGCTACTTCCTCTTCCGTAACCGCAATCGACTCTTGCTTAGCAATCTCACCTAGCGCCAGCGTCCGACGCAGTCTTTCAACTGCCTCAGGCTTAGCGTTTTCACGCATGTTATCAACCAAGTCCTTAGTCAGAAACTTACCCAGGTCTATCCCCTGGCGGCTCAGCTGCATCGCCGTCTGAGTCACAATGAAGTCGACTTCACGCATCACTAGCGTCTTAGGAATTTCGGCTTCGATATGCTCTACGAGTTCATCCAGCAAAGCCTTCTCGATATTGGCATCCGTTGCTGCAGTCGATTCTTCCTGATACCGATCTTCTAGAGACTTACGGAGTTCTTCAAGCGTTTCAAACTCACTGACTTCTTCGGCAAAGTCATCGTCGAGCTCAGGCAGCTCTCGCTCCTTTAGCTCCTTCAAAGTGATTTCAAACACCGCAGGCTTACTAGCTAGCTCTGCTTGAGGATAATCTTCGGGAAAAGAAACCTCTACTTCCTTTGTCTCTTCTAAATTCATACCGACGATGCCTTCTACAAAGCCAGGAATGAATCGCCCTTCTTTGATCTCTACCTGGAAGTCTTGAGCACTTCCCCCTTCAAACTCCTCTAGCTCACCTTCGTCAGTCTTTGCTTTGCCCACAAAGTCAACCACTGTGACATCGCCTTCTTTAGCCGCTCTATCCTCAACCGGAACCAGTGTAGATTGGTTTTCCCGATAGCTTTCGAGAGTCTCATCTACTCGGCTCTCGTCAGGCTTAATTTCCTCGGCCTGAACAGACAAACCTTTGTACTTGCTCAAAGTCACCCGAGGCGGAACATCCACCGAAGCAGTGATTGTAAAGGGCTCACCTGGCGTGTATTCGCCAATGAGCTTTTCAAAATCAGACGTGAGCTGATAGTTTCCCAGCGCATCAATGTCTTCTTGCTTGATTGCTTTATCGATAACTGTCTGCATCATGTCCTCAAGGGCCGCCGCCTTGAGTCGCAGGGTGCCGACACGCTGAATCATAATCTGGCGAGGGACTTTACCTTTACGAAAGCCAGGAATATTTGCCGACTTCATGTAGTCCCGCAGCACTTTTTCATAGCCCTGTTTGGACAGTTCGGCGGGAACTTCGATCTCCAGTCCGACTTGGCTATCGGGCAGATTTTGCTGGGTGACTTTCATGTAGAGAATACGGTTAAAGAAATACTTTGGTTATCGCAGTTAGTAATCATACACCCGATCATATTGATTCTGAATAAACTTCAATGCATCAACATTATCGTTAGCCTCAGCGAACAAAACGCGCGGCGAAACACCCAACACAACTGAGATATATCAAAACAATCTAAAACGCTGTTTCACTTAAGGTATATTGGTTACAGCATTTATCTGCGTAGGCTAACACCCATCGATCACGGGCAGATACAGCTATTTTCTCTACACAACTATTTGTTAAGTGCTGTCTACGCCGCTGTGCGAATCTCAGGTCCACTGGCGCAGTACATGACAAGGCGACACAAAACTAAGAGCTAATTTAGCTCTACTCAATCAGTTCTATTCATTTCATCTTTCAATAACAACTTCACTTTAATAATAAGGAGGATATTTGCTTGCCGAACTCTTATAACGTCGCCATCTTAGGAGCCACTGGCGCAGTCGGCACCGAGCTACTACAGCTGCTAGAAGAGCGTGACTTTCCCATTAATGCGCTGAAACTGCTGGCCTCCCCTCGCTCAGCGGGAAACCTGATTAAGTTCAAAGGCCGTGATATTGCCGTTGAGGCCGTCAGTAAGGAGGCCTTTCAAGGGATCGATATTGTACTGGCGTCTGCGGGTGGGTCGACCTCAAAGCAGTGGGCCCAAGACATCGTCGCAGCGGGCGCACTGATGATCGATAACTCCAGCGCATTTAGGATGGATGAAGCCGTGCCGCTGGTCGTTCCAGAAGTGAATCCTGAAGCAGCAGAATCACACCAGGGTATTATTGCAAACCCCAACTGCACCACCATCTTAATGGGTGTCGCCATCTGGCCATTGCACCAGGTTCAGCCCATTCAGCGAATTGTCGTAGCGACCTACCAGTCGGCAAGCGGGGCAGGTGCTAGGGCAATGGAAGAGGTAAAGCAGCAAACGAAAGCCATCCTTGCAGGGGAAACCCCACCGACGGAGAGCTTTCCGTACCCATTAGCTTTTAACTTATTCCCTCACAACACGCCGCTCAATGAGCAAGGCTACTGTGAGGAAGAAATGAAAATGGTGAACGAGACTCGCAAAATATTTAGTGAGCCAGCGCTTAAGGTATCAGCGACCTGCATACGTGTGCCGGTTTTGCGGGCTCATTCCGAAGCTATCAACCTAGAATTTGAGCAGCCTTTCGATTTGAACCAGGCCAGAAGCGTAATCAAAGCCGCAGCGGGTGTAGAACTGGTAGAGGACTGGCAGGCTAATTATTTCCCTATGCCAATGGATGCCAGCGGCAAAGACGATGTTCTCGTTGGTCGTATTCGTCAGGATATTTCAAACCCTACTGGCGTAGAGCTATGGCTAAGTGGTGACCAAATTCGTAAAGGCGCAGCGCTCAATGCAGTGCAAATTGCAGAGCTCGTCGTAGCCAAACGTTGGCTGAAGTCACCTGTAGTCGCCTAACCAATAGTCGCCTAACCAAAAACGATAAGATCAATCACATCAACGGAATGAAGTATGACTGAGACCTCAGCTGACACCTCAGCGAATGGCCATCAGGAAAAGCCCCGATTCGGACGGGTGCTTACAGCTATGGCAACCCCCTTCAAAGCTGACGGAGCGGTGAATTACGAAGTAGCCGAGCAGTTTGCTAGCCACCTGGCGGACCATGGCACCGACACTATTTTGGTGTGTGGAACCACAGGTGAATCGCCTTCCCTTAGCTGGGATGAAGAGTATTCTTTATTTAAAGCGGTGCAGCACGCCGTTCGGGGCAAAGCACAAATACTTGCGGGAACAGGCTCGAACAGTACAAAGGAGGCCATTGAGGCGACTCAAAAGGCCCACAAGCTGGGGCTAGATGGATCGCTGCAAGTGGTGCCTTACTACAACAAACCACCTCAGGAGGGGTTGTATGGTCACTTTGAGGCGATCGCACAAGCAGTACCCGACCTGCCAATCATGCTCTACAATGTCCCTGGACGCACAAGCTGCAATCTACTACCCGAAACAGCAATTCGGTTGGCTAACATACCAAATGTGGTTGCTATTAAAGAAGCAAGTGGGAACCTTGATCAAGTCAGCCAAATTAGTCGACTAAGCCCGGCAGGTTTCGAGATCTATTCTGGAGATGATTCTCTAACCTTGCCAATGCTCTCAGTAGGGGCTGTAGGGGTAGTGAGCGTTGCCAGCCATCTGGTCGGTGATCGCCTCCAAAAGATGATTCAAGCGTTTGAAACAGGTCAAGTCAGGCAAGCAGCTGCCATCCACCTAGAGTTGTTTCCGCTGTTCAAAGCGTTGTTTTCGGTGACCAGCCCCGTTCCCCTTAAGGTGGCTCTAGCGCTTCAAGGATGGGATATAGGAAGCTGCCGTTTACCGCTGTGTGAAGCCTCTAGTGAACTACGCCAGCAAATGAAGGCGACGCTTACAGAAATGGAGCTGCTAATATAGAGCGGCAAAGTTGTGACACGATGTGTTGTACCTTTTCAGCCATACAGTCTTTCTTAGAAACACCTCTAAAATAGAGGTGATCGCAAAATAGCTCATCGTTCAGAGTGAGCCTGACTAAGATGAAAGAAGCTAGCCGAAGAGTATGTAATTAATAGGCAGCGAGCCGAAAACGCTCAAGAAGTAAAAGCGCAAAAGACAGGAGCATCCAAATAAGGCAGTACAGCTTCTAGAAGTGGCTCCTTCAGACACTCATCTCCAAACCAACGACGCCACGCACTCAGATAACGATGGTCATCTTTGCAAGATGACGCCCTCAAAAAGAACGCTCAGAAGCACAAGGCTTCGAGCCGCTTCTCACCTAATTACTGCACAACAGAATATCTAGCAGTCCGCATTTCACGCGATTTGGAGCCAGCGCCCTCAATTCAGGCCCCTATCCTCACAATCCAACTTTTCAGCTATTCAATTTATCGTTCAACAAAGGAAACTACATGAGTAGAAGACCCAGTAGCAAGAAGCAAAGCGCAGAGACAAATACCTTAAAAATCATCCCATTAGGTGGGCTCCACGAGATTGGGAAAAACACCTGCGTCTTTGAATACGGCGACGAAATCGTTTTACTAGACGCGGGCCTCTCTTTCCCTACTGAAGGGATGCATGGCGTCAACATCGTGCTGCCAGACATCACGTACCTAAAAGAGAATCAGCACAAAATCAAAGGCATGATTGTCACCCATGGTCATGAAGACCACATCGGCGGCATTGCCTTCCACCTCAAACAGTTCAACATTCCAGTGATTCATGGGCCTCGGTTAGCTATGGCGCTCTTGCAGGGCAAGCTCGAAGAAGCTGGCGTCCTTAATCGCACTGAGCTACACACCGTTGGCCCTCGCGATACGGTTCAATTTGGCAAGCACTTCAGCGCCCAATACATTCGCAACACGCACTCCATGGCCGATAGCTTCACTATGGCGATCAAAACGCCTGTGGGCACTATCATCCACAGCGGTGACTTCAAGGTCGACCACACCCCTGTAGACGGTGAGTTCTTCGACTTTCAAAAGATTGCAGAATATGGCGAAGAAGGTGTCTTGTGTCTTATCAGCGACTCTACCAACGCTGAGATTCCAGGAAACACGCCTTCCGAACGAGCGGTTTTCCCCAATCTAGATAGGGAATTTAGCAATGCCAAAGGTCGGTTATTTGTCACAACATTTGCCTCCTCTGTGCACCGCGTTAGCATGCTGCTAGAGCTAGCACAAAAGCACAAGCGTGATGTCTTTATCGTTGGGCGCTCAATGCTCAACGTCATTTCCCACGCACGCAATCTGGGATACATCAAGTGCCCAGATAACCTCTTCAAGCCGCTCAATCAGCTCAAGCAATGCCAAGACAGCAAAGCGATGATCCTTACCACAGGATCTCAGGGTGAGCCCATGGCAGCCTTAACTCGCATTGCGAACAAGTCTCACCGTCAAATTCGCATTCAAGCAGGCGACACTGTCATCTTCTCCTCTAACCCGATTCCGGGGAATACCATTAGCGTGGTCAACACCATCGACAAGCTGATGCAGCAGGGCGCGAATGTAATCTATGGCAAAGCAAAAGGCCTACACGTTTCTGGCCACGGCTATCAGGAAGACCACAAGCTGATGCTTGCGCTTACCAAGCCTAAATTCTTTATTCCGGTACATGGCGAGCACAGGATGCTGGTGAAGCATGCTGAAATGGCTCAACAGCTAGGTGTAGAGCAGGAAAATGTCGCCATCGTTAACAACGGTGATGTCATCAAAATTACGCCTGAGAGCATTAAAGTAGATGGTAAAGTTACGTCAGGCATTGCGCTTGTCGATGCTTCTCGCACAGGAATTGTAGAGCGTACCGTACTGAAAGAGCGTCAGCAGCTCGCTGAAGATGGCATTATTACTGTCTCAGCAACGGTCGATGCAACCGGCAAACTGCTCGGCGAACCGACAATCAACCTGAGAGGCGTGGTGTCAATACACAGCCAGGAGCGCTGGGAAAGTGGCATTGTGCCTGTTGTGAAAAAGTCGCTTGCTACTCGGTGGAAGGAAGTACTCGACAATCCTGAGAGCAATCGCCCCAAAGTAAACTGGGATGGATTGCGATCGCGTATTGAAGAAGACGCTCGCCGCTACGTCCGCCGCGAGCTGCCCAAGCAGTATCCCGTGACCGTGCTCATGCTTCAGCATGTGGATACAGCAGGAACAACCAACCGAAAAGATACGCCCAAGAAAGCTGACGGCGACAACAAACCTACACTCACGGGTCGCCGCCGCCGCTCACTCTCAACGGCCTCTGCTTCCTAGAGCTTGGCTCACACACAGCATAATTCACACGAATTAAACCGCACGGGTTGATTCGCAAGATAAAAAAGCCCTGCTGCTTGGATGATTCAGTTCACCAAGCAGCAGGGTTTTCTGTTTTTTAATCTTTCGCAAACACCGTCGTATCACAGCTTGCAGCTTTTCTCACATCAATATACATTAATTTTTTGTATACCTAAAGCGCAAAAAAGCACAGCTGGCGTTATAATACTGCCACGGAGTTGCTGCTGAGAAATAGGTTAAGCCTCACACCCAGATGCTAACCATTGGCCTGCGCTGGTACTAGTTACAAAACTTTCTTTAGCATTACACTTACTTTCTCTTGTCCCAACCGAGATTGAGTAACATGACGTTAGCAGAAAGGGAAAGAGCACTTCTGAGCTCTCGCAGTCTTTGACAGCCTTACCTATCCTATGTTTTCTATGTGAGTTTTCGTGGCTCTGAAATAGCTAAAAGTAGGATGTTGCAAAAACAGAGTTCACTCAGGGAACTCAACAAGGGTGATCGTTCAACAGGTGATCATTCAACAATGTTCTTACCGTTCAAAGAGACCGGCAGAGCTGGCTCCTTTTTACGCCTCACTCACACTAATTCGGTTTCCTTGACTCAATATCTTTTGAATAGGTGATTTTCAGAAAATAGCGCTATCTAGCTATGTCACTGACCAGTCAGAAGATAATTCAGGAACCTTCCAGCCTTTTTGAGCGTGTTCTCTTAGCTGAACGCACATTCCACCATTAATTTTATTAAGGGGCCATGCCTAGCAGCTTGTAGTTTTCACAAAACAGTTTCGAAATAACCATTTTCTGGCCGTTTTTGGTGACTCGCACCTGTCGCGACACCGCTCCCTTCAACGAACAGCTTTCCAACAACCTAGTTTTTTACAACTCACGGACCGTCAGCAGCTGCGCCGCAAAGCAAAAGGCAGGCCCTGGCAGGCTTCGGAGGAATATTGAATGTCCAAGCAGATTGTCATTGCAGAACAGCATCGTATTGCCGCTGTTTTCTCAGAAGATCAAATACAAGAGATTATCGTTGCCACCGGTAGCCACCAAGTCGGAGATATTTATCTCGGAACAGTGGAAAACATACTGCCGGGAATTGACGCCTGTTTCGTCAACATTGGCGACAGCGACAAAAACGGCTTTATGCACGTTTCTGATCTCGGCCCCCTAAAGCTCAAGCGCATGGCCAGCTCCATTACAGAGCTGTTGGCACCGCAACAAAAAGTGCTCGTGCAAATCATGAAAGAGCCTACCGGCAACAAGGGGCCTAGGCTAACAGGAAAAGTCACGCTGCCGGGCAGATATCTCGTCCTCATGCCCTACGGTAGAGGCGTTAACTTGTCTCGTCGCATTCGCAACGAAACGGAACGCAATCGGCTACGCGCACTGGGTATTTTGGTCAAGCCCGCAGGCACGGGGCTGCTGATTAGGACGGAAGCAGAAGGGGTTTCTGAGGAAGCCATCATTGAAGATTTGGAATCCTTGCAAAAACGTTGGGATGCCATTCAGCAGGAGGCTATGGCTACTCGGCCACCGTCTCTACTCAATCGAGATGACGACTTTATTCAGAAAGTTCTGCGAGACGTTTATAACGACGATGTCAATCGCATTGTTACCGATACCGATAGTGGCCTAGCACGCACGAAAAAGCATCTTACCAACTGGAGTGATGGGCGAATTCCAGCCAACATTCTGATCGACTATCACAAAGAATCTACTCATATTCTTGAGTACTTCCGCGTAAACGCCGCCATTCGCGAAGCGCTCAAGCCCAGAGTAGATTTGCCCTCTGGCGGATATATCATCATTGAGCCAACAGAAGCGCTCACAGTGATTGACGTTAACTCCGGATCGTTTACGCGCTCTGCGACAGCTAGAGAAACCGTCCTATGGACCAACTGCGAAGCCGCTGTTGAAATTGCTCGTCAGCTCCGGTTACGTAACATTGCCGGGGTGATTGTCGTCGACTTCATCGACATGGAGTCTCGGCGTGACCAAATGCAGGTACTAGAGCAGTTTGGCAAAGCTATCAGGGTCGATAAATCTAGACCGCAAATCTCGCAGCTTTCTGAACTTGGGCTTGTAGAGCTAACGCGTAAGCGCCAAGGCCAGAATATCTACGAACTCTTCGGCCAAACCTGTCATACATGCGGTGGATTGGGTCTCTTGGCTTGTCTTCCTGGAGACGAACCCGGTGTTACCAGCCAGCTAGGCGCAGTATCCTCTCGCCCAGGCGGCTACAGCTCACCTTCGCAAAGCTATTCTAGTCGTCCATCGGCCCGCGACTCGCGTGAGGATAGGGGCATGCTCTCACCTCAGTCAGAACCACAAGAGCTAGATTTGCTCAACCATCCCAGCTACCAAGATAAAAATGGCCGGGGCAATCGTCGCCGTCGCCGTCGGGGCTCGGAAGGCCCTCCTTCGAGAAATCGATCAGGATCGTCCTCGCCAGTTACTATCGATAGAAATTCGGATAGAAGCGGCGATACGCGTAGGCGTAGAAGTAACAGTCGAGTTGATGACAGAATCGAGAGAGAGCGGCTAGAAAGAGAAAGAGCAGAAAAAGATGGCGCAAAAGACAGCGCTAGAAATAGCCGAAGAGAGGGTCAAAAAGATGACTTCAGAGCTGCTCAAAACGAGAAGCCTGCTGCTAGCGCGGAGTCTTCGGGGCGTAGCAAGCGAGTTCGCGGGGGTCGTAAAAAGCCAGAAGAGCCCCCAGAAATCGTCGCAGTTGAAATGCCGATAGAAGAGCAGAGAGTCTATGCCATGATGGGCATCTCTCCACTGATCTTTGGGGAACAAACGGTTGAGAATCCACAGAATGCAGTTATATCTGTCGTTCTTCCGGGTGAGGCAGAGACTTTTCTAGCCAATGCAAAGGCTGAGGCTGAGGCCGCAAGAGCCAACAAGCGCATCATTGAAACACCAGCACATATTCGAGAAGCTGAAGCAAACGGCGATGAGATGGGAACTGACGAAGACAACGGCGTCGACAGAGCAGAAGACATGCCGCAAGTGAGTGAGTCAGCATCAGCCAGTGACGAAACTTTGAGCGAATCAGCAGATAAGCCAAATGGAAAATCTGCCCCTGTCAGAAGGAGAAGACGGTCAAAGTCTTCTGCGCAAACAGAGGATATGCCCGCATCAGCGGAGACCAGCTCAGTGGCAGCGCCTGTCAAGAAATCCGCTGCGAGTAGCGAGCCGGACGATGTCCCAGTAGCCTCGGCACCATCAGCCGACAGCAGCGATAGTGAAAGTGATACAGACACAGAAGAGAAACCGGAAAAGGTCGTGCGTCGCCGTCGTCGTCGTTCTTCAGCAAGCTAGAGCCTGTGACCAGTACACACATTATTGCTGGGGTCGATGAGGTCGGTCGTGGGGCTTTGTTCGGGCCGGTCGTGGCAGCGGCGGTTGTTATTCCGGCTGGTGCGATCGCATCCCTCACATCGGCTGGCGTCACCGACAGTAAAAAGCTAACCGCTTCAAAACGTCAGCAGCTGGCTGTGCATATTAGGCAGCTGACTGACTGTGGTGTCGGGTTAGTGTCCGCTTACGATATTGATCGTATCAATATATTGCAGGCATCGCTATTAGCAATGCATCGCTCAGTGGCACAGCTATCGGTACCGCCAGATAAGTGCTTGGTCGACGGTAATCAGCAGATTCCGAATTTACCCATGGCACAAGAAACGGTGATTAAAGGCGACCAGTCTGTGCTGGCGATCGCAGCGGCCAGCATCATCGCCAAAGTATGGAGAGATGACCTCATCACCCGCCTAGATCGACGATATCCCGGTTACGATCTTGCCTCAAATAAAGGATATGGCAGTGCTAAGCACCGAGCTGGCATCGCCAAACTAGGCACTTGCCGCCAGCACCGAAAGTCTTTCAAGAGCTGCCAATAAAACCTAGGAAAGACTAGACACTTGAGGCGGTGAAGAAGAGGCCCAAGCGCAGTAGTCAGCAATCAGCTGTCGCATTAACCGCTGCTTTAGCGTGATCAAAATACCGTTGAGCAGGCTATTGCCTGTACGCTCTAGCAGGGGCTTTGGCGTAAAACTTAGCGCTTGTGGTAAGTCTACCGAAACGATCAAATTCGCCTGTCCACGCAGAATTTTGCTTTGCCTTTTGCCACTCTCTGCTACCTGACTCAGCAAATAACCCTGCATGTTCAAAGAAAATTTTTCGTTGAAAGATTCATAGTTTTCAATCTCGCAGCGATTGGACAGTAGCCGAATCGTCTCGCCTTCCAACCAGACTTCAATATCGCAAACGGGCTGGATATTGAAGCTTAAAAATTTAATAGGGCGAACTTTTACTCGAAATAAGTTGGGGCTCAGTATTTCCACTTGAGATGCATCTACCAGCGCGTATACTAGCCTTTCTGGTTCACTGAGATAGGCTTCTACGGATAATGGCTGCGTCGGGACAGAAATAGCAACCGACTGGGAAGCGCTGAAGCGAACCATACTGCGAACGTGAAAGGAAATAAAACGAGATAAGCTAACCCTAACACTCTATAGCAATGGCAAAACTCCACTCTACGAAGGTTTTCCTATGAAGGTTTCAATTGCGCATCTTGGGCCAAAGGGCACATTTTCTGACTTTGCCGCTGCGACCTACGCCAAAAGTCGCCACGACTTATCAACTCAGCTAGAGGCCTATCCCACCATTGCTCAAGCTATTCGAGCAACGGAGAAAGGGGAAACAGATTTCTGCGTCGTACCGGTCGAAAACTCGATCGGCGGTGGGGTGATGATCACACTAGATACGCTTTGGGAGCTAGAAACGCTTCAAATTCAGCAGGCCTTTACGCTACCGGTACAGCATGCTTTGATTTCAAAAGCTGACAGCATTGAGCATATTCAGACGGTATATTCTCACCCTCAGGCATTGGCACAGTGCCGAAACTGGTTGGGAGAGCATCTTCCCAACGCCAAGCTCATACCCACCAGCTCCACGTCAGAGCCAATGCCCATTGTGCAAAAAGATGTGAGTGCAGGCGCGATCGCCTCTAGCTGGGGCGCACGCCTCTACGACCTACCCATCTTGGCTCACCCTATCAACGACTACGCCGATAACCACACCCGGTTCTGGGTGCTCGGGAGGCAACCCGCCACCGCAGGCCAGTACACTTCCATGGCATTTAGCCTGCCCACCAACGAACCGGGTGCCTTACTCAAACCGCTACAGCTCTTTTCTGCGCTCAATATCAACATGAGCCGCATTGAATCACGCCCTACCAAACGCTTACTTGGCGAGTACGCATTCTTTATAGACGTAGAAGCAAACGCCAGTGAGCCCACCATGAGAACAGCACTGGAACTGCTGAAAATGCACACAGGAACGCTTAAATATTTAGGTAGCTATAACCTGACAGAAATCGCAGAAATCCTGTAAGGTCACTAGCACTGCTATGCCCTGTCTCGGATCATTCCAAAACATCCTTCAACGCGGTACGGGCCGCCAAGTTATTTCTCGTTGAGGTCAAAATCTCAGATTCACGCTCCAAACGGCTCAGCGTGTTTTGCATTTCTAGCAGTGACTGCTGCTCCAAAGAAACGCCATACAGCGTACTCGCCACCCAATAAGAGAGCTCCAAAGGCAGGTCAGGAATATCGTCAGGGAATTCGATTTCTTGACTAGTTAGCTTTGCAGACAGTCTTACGACATCTCTAAGCAGCTGGTCGACTTCGTCTGCCAAAGGCACTAAATTTTCTTCAACCGGCTCATCTTCAATCCACTCAACTAGGCCCACACGGTAGGGCGTTTCACGAACGTAGTCCAGCACGCGAAATCGCTGCTGACCCAGCGTCATAATCTTCATTCGGTCGTCGGGCATCCGCTCGTAGTGAATCACCTCTGCACAGCAGCCAACCTTAGCAATTTCACCTGTGTTGGGATCCACCATCAGTACTCCGAACCGGCGATCGCCTTGCAGTATCGTATTCATCAGAATGCGATAGCGAAACTCAAAAATATGTAAAGGCAGTCGCCGACCCGGAAACAAAACCAGCTCAGGAAGCGGGAAAAGGGGCAGCTCTCGAACGGCAACTGAGGGGGAAAAATCCATTGTGTATAGAGTAAGGCCAAAGCACCGAACCACGCCCACTCAAGTCAGAAGAGCCAGTAGTAGAACAAAGCTAGGCAGTGCTATTCCTATCTTAACGCAGGCATATTGCCCATGCTTAAACATTCTCTCTTACACAGAGGAAAAGAAAAATAGAAACGGCACTGCTTCCGCAGCGTCTGCAGGTTCGGTATCTACAGCTTGACTTCGGTATCTACAGCTTGACTTCAATATCAACGCCCGCAGGCAAATCTAGCTTCATCAACGCGTCGATTGTTTTAGAAGAGGGCTGATAGATATCAATGATGCGACGGTGCGTGCGAGTCTCGAAGTGCTCACGAGAGTCTTTATCTACGTGGGGCGATCGCAGCACACAGTAAATTTTTCGCTTAGTCGGCAAAGGAATTGGACCCACAGCCGTAGCATTCGTACGGTTAGCAGTATCGACAATCTTTTCGCAGGAAGTATCGAGCAAGCGGCGGTCAAACGCCTTGAGGCGAATGCGGATCTTCTGCTGTTGAATAGTAGTAGCCATCGAGAAAATTTTCGTCCTTAAAAGGAGCGTTCTTCAGTTATCTAGGTTCAATGCCTACCTCTGCCGGCAGGCCTTTAATACAATACCGCACAACACATCATAAGAGATGGAGCAATAAGCCAAATAAATGCGAAAGGGAAGTGAAAAATACACTTCCCTCTATTTCAGTCATTCAAATCAGTCGTTCGTTGATTACTTAGTAATCTTGGAAACAACGCCCGCACCAACTGTACGACCACCTTCACGAATCGCGAAGCGCATGCCCTGCTCGATTGCGATGGGGTTGATGAGCTTTACGTTCATTTTGATGCGATCGCCAGGCATCACCATCTCAGCAGCGCTGCCATCGTCAGCAGTAAAGCTCTCAATGGAGCCAGTCACGTCAGTTGTACGCACATAGAACTGAGGCTTGTAGCCAGGGAAAAACGGTGTATGACGACCGCCTTCTTCTTTGTTGAGTACATACACTTCAGACTCAAACTCAGTATGAGGCGTAATGGAACCGGACTTCGCCAATACCATGCCGCGCTCAATGTCTTCTTTCTGAACACCACGGAGCAGTACACCCACGTTGTCGCCAGCCATACCAGAGTCCAAAGTCTTCTGGAACATCTCGACGCCAGTCACAGTAGTTTCGCGAGTGTCGCGAATACCAACAAGCTGAACAGTCTCGCCAACTTTAACAACGCCGCGCTCAATCCGACCGGTGGCAACCGTACCACGACCCGTAATAGAGAAAACGTCCTCAACCGCCATCAAGAAAGGCTTGTCGACTTCACGCTCAGGCGTAGGAATGTAAGCATCAACTTCATCCATCAAAGCGTGGATTTTGTCGACCCAATCATCCGCACCACGAGCAGTGCCAGGATCAGAAATTAGCTTCTCAACGGCTTTGAGCGCAGAACCCGCAGTGACAGGAATGTCATCGCCAGGGAAATCGTAGGAGCTGAGCAGCTCGCGAATTTCTAGCTCAACTAGCTCAAGCAGCTCTTCGTCATCTACCTGGTCTTGCTTGTTCATGAACACAACAATGTTAGGCACGCCTACCTGACCGGCTAGCAAAATGTGCTCACGGGTTTGAGGCATTGGGCCGTCAGCCGCAGATACCACCAAAATCGCGCCGTCCATTTGAGCTGCGCCCGTGATCATGTTCTTCACATAGTCAGCGTGGCCAGGGCAATCAACGTGAGCGTAGTGACGGTTCTCAGTCTCATACTCAACGTGAGCAGTGTTGATGGTAATACCACGCGCTTTCTCCTCAGGAGCGGCGTCGATTTCATCGTACTTTTGCGCTTTGGCACCACCCGCTGCCGCTAGGGTCATGGTGATAGCCGCAGTCAAAGTGGTTTTACCGTGGTCAACGTGGCCAATGGTGCCGATGTTAACGTGGGGTTTGCTTCTTTCAAATTTTTCGCGTGCCATGAATTTCTCTTTGTGTTCCTAAAACTAACTATGCGTTCCCTTTGTTTCTGGCGATAATCGCCTCAGCCACGTTACGCGGAACCTCCTCGTATTGGCTGAACTCCATAGAGAAGGAACCCCTTCCCTGAGTTTTGGAGCGAATGTCTGTGGCATATCCGAACATTTCGGCCAAGGGCACCCGAGAGGTGACCTTGGTAATGCCGTCTTCAGACCCCATTCCCTCAATCTGACCGCGACGAGAGTTGAGATCTCCCATCACATCTCCGAGGAAGTCTTCTGGAGCTTCCACTTCGACCTTCATCATGGGTTCCAAAAGAACCGGAGATGCCTTCATTACGGCATCCTTGACTGCTAGAGAACCAGCAATTTTGAATGCCATCTCAGACGAGTCAACGTCATGATACGACCCATCCACTAACGTGACCTTTACATCAATTAATGGATATCCGGCTAGAATACCAGATTCGCAAGCTTCTTTCATCCCTTGCTCAGCGGGAGAAATAAATTCCCGAGGGATAGTTCCACCTACAATCTTGCTGACAAACTCAAATCCTGAGCCTTGTTCAGCTGGTTCTAGCTCAATCACAACGTGGCCGTACTGGCCTTTACCACCACTTTGTCGAATAAATTTCGACTCCGCTTTGGACGACTTGAGCACCGTTTCTCGATACGCCACTTGAGGCATACCGATATTGGCCTCAACCTTGAACTCTCGCAACATACGGTCAACGAGAATCTCTAAGTGGAGCTCCCCCATACCCGCAATCACCGTCTGATTCGTTTCAGGATCAATACTGACCTTAAACGTAGGATCTTCTTCAGAGAGTGACTGGAGGGCCTTCGAGAGCTTCTCCATATCTTGCTGGGTCTTAGGCTCTACCGCGACCGAAATCACAGGCTCAGGCACGAATAAAGACTCTAGGACAATTGGATCGTCCAGGTCACAAATAGTATCACCCGTAAACGTGTATTTAAGACCTAGCGCAGCGCCCAAGTCCCCAGCCCGCATTTCGTCTACCTCTATGCGGTCATCAGCCTTAAGAATAATCAGCCGAGAAATACGCTCCTTTTTGTCCTTGGTTGCGTTATAGATATAGCTGCCCTTTTTGAGCACGCCTGAATACACACGAATAAAGGTAAGCCGACCGTAGGGATCCGCCATGCTCTTAAAAGCAAGCGCAGCCGATGGGGTCTCATCGTTAGCAGGCCTTACTCCCGTTTCGCCATTCGGCAACAGACCTTCAATCGCGGGCACTTCAGGCGGCGAAGGCAAATAATCAACGACCGCATCTAGCAATAGCTGTACACCTTTGTTTTTGAAGGCTGAACCGCAGAACATCGGCACCAGCTTGTCTTCAATGGTGGCCTTACGAATACCTGCCATCAGTTCTTCTGAGGAGATATCCTCGCCTTCCAGGTAGCGCTCCATTAAGACATCGTCGGCCTCAGCAATCGTTTCCAGCAAAATAGTGTGGTACTCTTCTGCCTTCGCTTTAATGTCTTCAGGAATATCCGTCACCTGAATATCAGTACCCAGGTCATTGGTATAGAGATGAGCTTTCATCTCCACAAGATCAACAACACCTTGAAATTGGTCTTCTGCGCCAATCGGAATTTGCAGAGGAACAGCCTTTGCGCGCAGCCGATCCTTGACCTGCTCATAAACCTTAAAAAAGTTCGCGCCAGTGCGGTCCATTTTATTTACAAAGGCAATCCGAGGCACCTTGTAGCGGTCAGCCTGCCGCCAAACCGTCTCAGACTGAGGCTGCACACCACCTACAGAGCAGAACACAGCAACAACGCCATCTAGCACTCGCATAGAGCGTTCGACTTCAATTGTGAAGTCAACGTGCCCTGGCGTATCGATAATGTTGATTTGGTGGTCGCGCCAAGTGGTAGAAATGGCCGCAGCCGTAATCGTAATACCGCGCTCTTTCTCCTGCTCCATCCAGTCGGTAACCGCATTACCGTCATGAACTTCACCAATTTTGTGGACGACGCCAGAGTAAAAGAGAATTCGCTCAGTCGTGGTGGTCTTGCCCGCATCAATGTGCGCGGCAATACCGATATTCCTAACGTCTTTAATGGGAATGTTGCGGGCCACAATCGAACTCCTTAGCAGCGGGTTGCCTCAGCGCACATGCAAATCACGCCAGGGCAAAGCTTAATTATAAAAACTACTGGGCAAAATTACCCAGCAGTTTACAGATTCGCACGTTGGATACTCAACACGCGATGGTGAAACCCCTCTTATGCAGGGGTGCAAGTTTCTTTCTCGTACAGACAAAGCTGTAACAGCAGCCGGAGTTAGTAACGGTAGTGAGCAAATGCCTTATTCGCTTCTGCCATCCGATGCGTTTCTTCGCGCTTGCGTACCGCACCACCCGTTTCATTCGCTGCATCGATCAGCTCATTGGCGAGCTTGCCAGCCATGGTGCGACCACCACGGGAGCGAGAGAACTGAGTGAGCCAACGCAAGGAAAGTGCTGTGCCGCGCTCTGAGCGAACTTCCATAGGCACCTGATAAGTAGCACCACCTACTCGGCGAGCTTTCACTTCTACCAAGGGCGTTGTGTTACGGACGGCCGTCTCAAATGTTTCTAACGGATCGTTGCCTGTGCGCTCTTCAATAATTTTGAAAGCACCGTAGAGAATTTTGTTGGCAACGGATTTTTTACCGCTGAGCATAATCCGACGGGACATCATGCTGACCAAACGACTGTTGTAAACAGAGTCTGGGGGGACGGTGCGTTTTTGTGCTGCTGAACGACGAGACATGAGGTTTTAACCCTAAACGAGATAATAGATGAAGAATTAGTGGTGGGCCCGGCAATCATAAGCCCGTTTTCTTGGCTAGCTTGCGCTGTGAGCCATTCTGGATTAATGCATCCCGTCAAAAGACAACAGATCCCTAAAGAAGCTGTTTTGACAGGCATTGACTTTTGGCGCAAACGCAACGAACCGATTAAGTAAACTCGCAAGGAGGTCTCAGCATTACCGCCTTGGGACTCACTTTCAAGGGTGCACCAAAAGATGAACTAAGCAAAAGTACGTTCTAGAAAGAGAAACATACGGCTTTTTTTGACTTACTCTTTAGGCTTTTTGGCACCGTACTTGGAACGGCCTTGTCGACGGTCTTTGACACCAGCAGTGTCCAAAGTGCCACGGATGATGTGGTAACGAACGCCAGGTAGGTCTTTGACACGACCACCGCGAATCATTACAACGGAGTGCTCTTGTAGGTTGTGACCAATGCCAGGAATGTAGGCGGTAACCTCAAACCCAGAGGTCAAACGAACCCTGGCTACTTTTCTCAAAGCCGAGTTTGGCTTCTTTGGCGTGGTGGTGTACACACGGGTGCAAACGCCACGACGCTGAGGGCAGCTTTTTAGAGCTGGCGACTTCGTCTTCTTGGTTGCTTTTGAACGCTCAGTGCGAATGAGCTGTTGAATCGTAGGCATAAGGCGGGGGAATATAACTCCGCAAAATAGTTGTCATGAGATCCGATACTATCGCGGATATTTTTGTCTTGTCAATCTATTAGTTGTCGTGCTTGCCGTACCCGGCGGTCGAACGACATTGTTAGCTTCGCTATCACGACCGAATCGCAAAGGCATACCCACATCGACAGCTCTCAGTTGCCAGGGGATTGTCAAATCGGAATGCGCCTCCTGTGAGGTCTTCAGCGAAGTCGATTTTAAGGCCTTTGATGTACGCGGCGCGATCGCGCTCTATAACGAGGAGCAAGCCGTCAAACTCATAGACATTATCCGCCTCATTCGGCGCGCCATCCAAGCTCAAGGTATAGGCCCATTGAGCACAGCTGCTCGGCTGTAATGCTAACCGACAAACAGCATCCGGCTGACTTTGCCTTTGTCGTAGGCGATTAATTTCTAGGCGGGCAGAGTGCGTGAGATGAATCATGCTTTCAAGCTTATATCAAACGGCCTTCCTCTCACGGTCCTCCTGAACTGCCAATCAGCAAAAAAATGGGAGGACTCTTCAGCCCTCCCATTTTCCATAACTAACGTTCTTTGCAAAACGAATCTATTCCAAATTCGCCCACAGCGCTAAAACAAGTAGCCCATGAACTGAAACTAGCTACGCATCGTGGCGAGCGTAGTCATCCTGATAGCGAGTGATGTCGTCCTCACCGAGGTACTCACCATTTTGGACTTCAATCAGTACGAGGGGAATCACACCTGAGTTTTCTAGGCGGTGAGAGGTGCAGGCAGGCACATAGGTAGACTGATTAGTGCATAGCATACGCTCTTCGTCGCCACAGGTCACCTTAGCAGTACCAGATACTACAATCCAGTGCTCACTCCGGTGGTGGTGCATTTGTAGGCTGAGGCGGTGGCCAGGTTTTACTTCAATGCGCTTGATTTTGTAGCCAGAGCCTACTTCGAGGACTGTAAAAGAACCCCAAGGGCGGAGTTCAGTGGCGGCTACACCTTCAAAACTAGGCAATACAGATTCTGTAGCGGAACGTTCTTTAGCTTGAACCATGTCGATGGTCTCCTGAGTCATAAAGTTACTTGAATGGGACGAGGCCTTGTCGTTATGCCCAGCGATTTGGGCCTGGGCAGTGAGAAAAAGCAGACTAGAAAAAATGGATCAACAGCTAGACTTGAAAACTAGATATGCAGCGATAGCTAGGGCTTGTAGCTAATAAACAGACGTAAGACACGGGATGATGTCGGCAGGAACCGTCCAGGACTTATCTGGAGCTACATAGACGAGTGACGGATTCCAGATGCTGCACATTTTCAGGTTGATTCTATCAAAGGCCTCCCTGACTGTGTCTGTGACGGCAGTAACAAAGGGGAGTTCCCCATCAATTCTTCATCCGTGTTAACCGAAGCTGAAGAGCAAAAGAGATACTTACCGCTCTCAGTATCGACACGTTCCGTTCACAAATAACGTACGTAAATCACGCACTATTCTTGACCTAGAACAAATAGGCCAATGCCATTATTGACTCTTGCAGCAGTACGAGGCTGACGGTTCAACAGTTGCCCGCCCAAATAAAGGCTAGACGAACTGCCACCGTCTAGATTTAGCGCATCTACGGCACCTAGCTGCTGCATAATTTTTGCAGTTTCACTGAGGGTAGGGCCTCTGCCGCCTACACGGTCGTGCATGGTGGCGATGAGCCAAGTGCCATCGGCAGTTTTGCCAATGGCGGTGCGTGGGGCCGAGCCCTGGATGAAGTTGGTACTGAAACCTTCGAGCTGAGGGTTGAGAACGATGTTGCGATCGCGAATCAACAGAGGCCCACCCCCAATCACATTGGGATACTGCTCAAAGACAGCTGGCTGGCTTTGACTGGTCAACAGCACGTCCGTGCCAGGGGTAAAGGTAGAGCCTGCCGTCCGATTGCTTCTAAAGGCCAACAAATAGCCTTCACCGTCTGAGGGAATGGGGACACTGCCAGTGCCTGCTTTGCCCAACGTCTGCTGCGCGCTGACGACGTTATCGCGCACAGTGACCACAATTTCATTGTCCACAATCGGTGTGTAGCTTGCGCCCCAGCCGTGGGTATAGCGACCGATGCCGGCCTGAACATAGCCACTATTGACGGCCAGTATAGAATACGACTCACCGAGTCCTACCGTGACTGACTCACTCAGGGCAAAGCGGTCCATTACCAAATCACCGCTGTCATTCCAAGCCATCGCCCCTCGACCCAAAATAGGCCCAGAAATCCACTGCCCGGCATTGCGAACTGCGCCCAGTGGTAGCTGATTATTTCGATTAAAAAAGCCTGCATTGACTGCGCCTGTGACGCGCTGTCGCTGAGCCGTGGTCAAAATCGGCTCGATTCCAGTGGCGGTGTTGGGATTAGCATGGATGGGGCGGAGCGCCAACATAGATGGGTTGGGCTGGGCAATGAACATGTATACCGGGAACCGATTGCGCCCCACTGAAATATACTGCTGCCGCCAGCGTAAGCCTGGAGCCCAGGCAATATCTCGCTCTACCATGGCGTCACGACGAATATCGATGACGACCCTAGAAGGATTGCCTGCGGTCCAAATCTGTGGGGTGGCTCCGTCTTTAGTTTTTATTTTGAGGACGGTTTTACCGCTGAGCGGGGCAACGTGTAGCTGAGTAATGAGGTTGCCGGGGACCGCACGGAAGGCTCGTACCATCTCAGCAGAGATAGCGCCCGTAACGGTCACTGTGTAGACGTCAGCGGATTCTAGCTGCCAGGTGGCTGGGCCGGCAAGATCGACGACGATGCGATCGCCCCAGGTTTGTTTCCCTTGCCGAACGCCTGTTGTCTGCGTCTGCGGCATATTGAGCTGGAGCAGGTTGCCATTGGCTTGTCCTGTCCAATTCGCAGCAGTTGCTAACTGCGAAATATCTATGTAGCGGTTGGTGGCATCCCACCAAGCAGGCAGGGTCATGATGCTATCTTGAGCAACCGGGAACCAGCGAATAGGCTGCTGTGTAGGCACTGTGGTGCCCAATAGCTCGACACCAATCACATTGGCCATGCTGGTGATGGAAATACCAATACGCCCATCTTTTTGCTGCCATTGCCCAGGCACGGTGTGGCCGTTGATGCTAATTTGTGTCCCTGAAACGCGTGTTGTGTCATTGGCCTTGGCTACTGACAGCGGTGGCAGCTGAAAGGCAACGTCTCCAGCCGAGACATCCGAACCAGACGATGAATTTTTGCCAGAGGTAGTATCGGCAACCAGAGAGGTTGCATCACCTGAGATAGGAATAATAGGCACCGCAGAAATCGGTGACTGAGGTGGCGAAGAAGGAACACCTAGGGAATTCACCACGGCCCAGCCCAACGCCGTCAGCACACCTAACGAAATGACTCGGCCCAAAACCAAAGGTTGCCCGCCACGGCGACGACCAAAACGAGGAACATCCGACTGGAACGACTCAGACTCGGCGTTAGCTAGCCGACGTGACCACCGACGTGAAGAAACCCGCTTACGGGAAAACAGGGATTTCATGAATTTCGGTAAATAAAGGTAGCTGTAGGCAATGACATTAAAGAAATGCAGTTATTTAGATTCACTTAAAACGAGCGCACTGACGGTAAATCTTTTCAGAAAGTTACTTGAACTCTTCTTGATGTTTCCCTGGTACGTACGAATTTTAGAAACCGTCGCTGCTTTTTTAGCTGTTTTTTAATATGAGGAGCAGCGGCGGACATTCGGCCGAAGTACTTGTCTATCTTACGAGGGTTCTCTAGTCCTTACAGATACTGCCTGACAGTGATTTTATTGTCTGCGAGGTGCCGATGTGGGTACTGATACGTACGCGGTTTTGGGAAAAAGGTTTAAGGCGAACTTCACTATCACTTAATATTTCTATATAATTTATAGGCTCTCTTCAGGTAAACAGACGCGTGACTCTCATCAATCCAACAACTTTTAAAACGGATGTATTGGAGCCCTTGGGGCCAAGCTGGCTCGTAGAAGAACGAGATGCCTGTGGCGTCGGGTTTATTGCCGATCAGCAAGGGCGAGCAAGCCATCGGCTAGTGGCAGATACGCTGACAGCGCTGTCCTGCATGGAGCACAGAGGCGGCTGCTGCGCAGACCAGGACTCTGGAGATGGTGCGGGCATTATGACGGCTATCCCGTGGACGCTGCTACAGCGCTGGGCCAGCGAGATGGGAGTAGAGGCGCTGTCTCAGACGCAGACTGGGGTAGCGATGGTGTTTTTGCCTCAGGCGGACGCTGCTGGGAAAGACGCCGCTGAGAAGATAGCGCGATCGCAATTTCAAGCAGCCGTCACTGCCACAGGTCTCACTTTCGTCGGCTGGCGCGAAGTTCCCGTTGCGCCAGACACACTTGGGCCCCTAGCCAAAGAATTTCAGCCGACTATTGCCCAAGCTGTCGTCACTTCCGACTCGCTAGAAGGTGATGAACTGGAGAGAGCACTTTTCTTGGCCCGTCGTCGCTTTGAAAAAGCCATGCATCAGCTCATAGCGAATGAGCCCGACAACAAAGCACTTGCAGAAGCTTACGTCTGCTCTTTCTCAGGTCGTACAATCGTATACAAGGGCATGGTGCGCTCTGAAGTTCTCGGACGATTTTACAAAGATCTACAAAACCCTGCTTACGAAAGTGCTTTTGCTGTTTATCACCGTCGATTTAGCACGAACACTTTGCCTAAGTGGCCTCTGGCTCACCCGATGCGACTGCTAGGCCACAACGGCGAAATCAATACGCTGATCGGTAATATCAACTGGATGACAGCGCGCCAGGCGAATTTATCCCATCCGGCTTGGGGCGATGAGCTAGATTTGCTCAAGCCTGTGGTCAACGTAGAAAACAGCGACTCAGCAAACCTCGATAACACCATGGAGCTGCTGGTACGTACAGGTCGATCTCCGGCTCAGGCATTAACCATGATGGTACCTGAGGCTTATCACAATCAGCCTGAACTCGCGGATTATCCAGAAATTATTGACTATTACGAGTACTACAGCAGCATTCAAGAGCCTTGGGATGGCCCAGCCCTAGTAGTGTTCTGCGATGGTAAGCAGGTCGGCGCAACGCTAGATCGCAACGGCTTGCGCCCTGCTCGCTATGTCGTGACAAAAGACGGCTACGTGATTGTTTCTTCTGAAGCGGGCGTGGTGGATATTCCGGTAGAAGACATTGTTGAAAAAGGTCGGCTTGGCCCTGGCCAAATGCTGGCTGTGAACTTTGAAGACCAGCATGAGATTTTGCATAACTGGGATATCAAAAAGCGGATTGCCAGCGCTCAGCCCTACGGGCAGTGGCTAAAAGAGCGGCGTCAAGAAATCACACCACAGCTCTTTAGCGAAGAAACTCGTCTAGAAAAGCAAGACTTGATGACACAGCAGACGGCCTTCGGCTTCACGGCGGAAGACGTTGAAATGATCATTCAAGATATGGCTGCGCAGGCGAAAGAACCGACTTTCTGCATGGGCAACGATACGCCGCTGGCTGTGCTCTCTGATAAACCCCATTTGCTGTACGACTACTTCAAGCAGCGGTTTGCGCAAGTGACGAATCCACCGATTGACCCGCTCAGAGAACGATTGGTGATGTCGCTTTCTACCCAGCTAGGCGCTCAGGGCAATTTGCTAGAAGAGCATCCTGAACAGGCACGACTCCTGAAGCTAGAGTCTCCGGTGATAAACGATACGGAGATGGAGATTATTCGCGAGTCGGACTTTCCAACAGGGGAGCTTTCTACACTGTATGCGGTTGATGCGGGCCCAGAAGGATTGGAGTCGGCGGTAAAGGCGCTGTGTGCTCGGGCGGCGGAGTCTGTGGCAGCAGGTAGCCAGATTCTGATTTTGAGCGATCGCATCAACACAGAAGGTAACCTCACCACCCTTTCCGACAGCCAAACCTACATCCCCCCTCTCGTTGCCATCGGCGCGGTGCATCACCACCTGATTCGCGAAGGGCTACGAATGCAGACCTCGCTGATTGTGGACACCGCCCAGTGCTGGAGCACGCATCACTTTGCCTGCTTGCTTGGCTATGGCGCGACGGCTATTTGCCCTTACCTCACGCTAGAAAGTGTGCGGCACTGGTGGGCAGATAAGAAAACCCAAAAGCAAATGGAGACCGGAAAGTTACCTGTTTCTACGCTCAACGGCGCACAGACCAACTATCGAAAAGCGGTTGAAAATGGCCTATTGAAGATTCTCTCTAAGATGGGAATTTCTCTCTTGAGCAGCTATCGAGGCGCGCAGATTTTTGAGGCGGTTGGCATCGGTTCAGACCTTAAAGAACTCTCCTTTAAAGGCAGCGTTTCTCGATTGGGTGGACTCAGAATTGAAGAGCTTGCACAAGAGACAATGTCTTTTCATGAGAAAGCATTTCCAGAGCTAACCCGCAAGCGCTTAGAGAATATGGGCTTTGTGCAGTCGCGGCCATCGGGTGAGTATCACATGAACAATCCGGCGATGACTAAGCTGTTACACAAGGCAGTAAAAACAAAGCAGTATGACCACTACGAGATTTATCGTGAGCAGCTAAAAGGAAGGCCGATTGCCGCGCTGCGCGATCTGTTGGACTTTGATGGTGACCGTGACTCTGTTGATCTTTCAGACGTTGAATCTGTTGAATCGATCATGCAGCGTTTTTGCACAGGCGGCATGTCATTAGGATCGCTGTCAAGAGAAGCCCATGAGACTTTGGGCATTGCGATGAACCGTATCGGCGGTAAGTCGAACTCGGGTGAAGGTGGCGAAGACGCGGTGCGATTTAAGGTGCTAGACGATGTCGATAGCGAAGGGCTTTCTTCTACGCTGCCTCATTTGAAAGGATTGGAGAATGGAGACACCGCATCTTCTGCCATCAAGCAGGTCGCATCGGGTCGCTTTGGTGTGACGCCGGAGTATTTGATGAGCGCTAAGCAGATTGAAATTAAGATGGCGCAAGGTGCGAAGCCGGGTGAAGGTGGCCAGCTGCCGGGTAAAAAAGTAAGCGAATATATCGCCTCCTTACGAAAGTCTAAGCCGGGTGTGACGTTGATTTCGCCGCCACCGCATCACGACATTTACTCGATTGAGGATCTATCTCAGCTAATTTTTGACCTGCACCAAATCAACCCTAAAGCGGGCGTGTCAGTGAAGCTGGTAGCGGAAGTCGGCATCGGTACGATTGCGGCAGGCGTGGCTAAGGCCAATGCGGATGTGATTCAGATTTCTGGACATGATGGCGGCACAGGCGCATCGCCGTTGAGCTCAATTAAGCATGCGGGATTGCCTTGGGAGCTAGGATTGACTGAGGTACATCGGTCTCTGATGGAGAATGGATTGCGCGATCGCGTTCTACTCCGCGTAGATGGCGGCCTCAAAACTGGCTGGGACGTCATCATGGGCGCACTGATGGGCGCAGAGGAATACGGCTTTGGCTCGATTGCCATGATTGCAGAGGGCTGCATTATGGCTCGGGTGTGTCATACAAACCAGTGTCCGGTGGGTGTGGCTACTCAGCAGGAGGCGTTGCGTAAGCGGTTCCCTGGAACGCCGGGCAAGGTGGTGAATTTCTTCTACTTCATTGCTGAGGAAGTGCGATCGCTACTAGCAAAACTGGGATATCGATCTTTGAACGAAATCATTGGACGGGCTGATTTGCTGGTGCCTCGTAATGATGTGTCGCTGACGAAGACAAAGGAATTGGATCTTTCTGCACTGGTGAAGTTGCCGAATGTGATAAGTGACAGGTCCTGGCTCAATCATGGAGATATCCACACCAATGGCGCTGTGCTAGACGATGAGATTTTGGCGGATGCTGAGATTTCGGCGGCGATTGATAACCATACATCAGTCACTAGAGCCTGGGATGTGATTAATACTGACCGAACGGTGGGGGCGCGGGTTTCGGGTGCGATCGCCCAAAAGTACGGCAACACCGGCTTCAACGGCGAACTCAACCTCAACTTCAACGGCAGCGTCGGTCAGAGCTTTGGCGCATTCAACCTAGCCGGAATGAAGCTAACACTCACAGGTGAGGCTAACGACTACGTCGGCAAAGGCATGAACGGCGGCGAAATCGTCATCAAGCCATTTGAGAAAGCGACCTACGCGGCTGAAGATAACGTAATCGTCGGCAATACATGCATCTACGGTGCGAGCGGCGGCACACTCTACATCAACGGCATTGCGGGTGAGCGCTTCGCCGTGCGCAACTCCAAAGGCATAGCTGTGCTAGAAGGCGCAGGTGACCACTGCTGCGAATACATGACTGGCGGTGTCGTCGTCGTCCTTGGCAGCGTTGGGCGCAACGTCGGTGCAGGTATGACGGGTGGATTGGGCTACTTCTTGGATGAGGCAGGCGACTTCCAAACACGAGTGAATCCTGAAATTGTGCAGGTACAGCGCGTGCTAACTGAGGCAGGCGAGCAACAGCTGAAGTCACTCGTTGAAGCTCATGCGGAGCGCACTGGCAGTGCGAAGGCGAAGCGAATTTTGGCTGACTGGCAAACGTACTTACCGAAGTTCTGGCAGGTGGTACCCCCTTCTGAGGCTGATAGTGCGGAAGCAGGTGTACAGAAAGATGTTGCAATGAGCAGTGTGTCTTAAGAGCACATAGATACCAGTAAAAAGCGCTTTGAGCTCTAGGAACTCAAGGCGCTTTTTTATCTTTTAGACAGTGTCTTGAAGCGCTTTCTTAGGCGTGAAATCTAGACTTCGCAGAACTCGACCTGAACCTGCCGAGGCTGAAGAATTTGAGTGCTGACCACATTTTTATAGTTGTCTGGTAAACGCATGGAGTCGAGACCAGGGACGAGCTGACCAATCATTTTGATTTGGCTTTTGAGCATGCCCATGACGTCGCAGTCGAACTCGAACTGGGCAGAGAGTGCGCCTCGTTCTATACGCTCGCGGTCGTTTTCTTGCCAGGTGGGGTCACCAGCTAGCCAAGGGGGTCGGTTGAGGTCAACTGACTGTATCGTAGTGTCGTTTTGCTTGGGGTATTTAAATACTTTTTGGTGGAGCTGGGCTGCGAGGTTTTCCTGGCAGTTGAGCGTGGAGGTAGCGGGGATAGGAGTCATGGTGATTTTGGTGGCACCTAGCTGACCAAGGAGAGACAGTAGGGCCTGTTCTCGCTCTTTGAAAAGCATAGAGAAGTAGTCGGTGACGGGGTAGTACTCGTTAAACCGGGACTTGAAGGGATGTCTGCGGTAGGTACGACCTAGGATGGGATGGCCTAAGGGAAATACTAGGTCGTTCTTTAAGTTATCTGGATGAATGTAGTCAATGCTGCGGCTAGACCAAGGTAGCAAATCTAAGTTTGCAAGCTGCTGGTAGAGTAAGCGGGCGTCGTGGTTGCGGTGATGGGTGCGGGTGGGGTCGTTTGGCTTTTCATACTTCTCTTGAAGGAAAGCGTTGATCGTCCAAAACATGGGAGCGACGGCTTTTGGTAAGGAAAGCGCTGTCAAAGTAGAGATTGAGTTGATCTCTGAATTAGTCATGAAGGCCAGAGACTGCATCGCATTTCGCAGTTCGATTTCGGCTCTGGCGATGTAGACGTCTTTTTGGCCGTGGAGGGCGACCTGCTTTGGCTTTGCAACCATGTCGCCCGGACGCTCGCCGTAGTCCAAAATGTGTAGCAGCGGCCTCGATAAAGTCTTAGCACCTGGCTTTTGAAGACGGCCCTTCGTCTGCTGGCCAGTCCTTTGTATAGAGCTGGACTGCCGGATAGAGAGCGAGGAAAAGGTGCGAGACCTCAGCGAACTTTTCGACTGTCTTTGCAGGTTAGACATAATAGTTTTTTACTGAGATCGTTTTACTGAGATCGGATGTGGACTGAAGATCGTATATGGCGAGTGCGCGGATATCTGTCTTATTGACTGTATCTGACTAAGGTCGTGCGCCTTGTACGCTGCGTTACTTTGCGGATGCAGCATTGTACCTTTTTGATTAAGGGAAAATAAAACCGTACAGAGAATAACCTGCGGTTGCAGCAGCTATGTCTTTTGATAGATTCGTAGATGAGAAAATATGGCGATCGCTTCTACAGTACCGTTCTTCCACCATCAGCCATAATGCCAGCACCCACGATGAAGCTAGCCTCGTCGCTCGCCAGAAAAGTAACCACGTTTGCAATCTCTTCGGGCGTACCCAATCGACCAATAGGAAGCGCTTTCGCGGCAGATTTAGCCTCGGCAGAGGGGTCTTTAGCTAGGTCAAACTCTACTTGTAGCAGCGGTGTTGTTACTGGGCCAGGGCAAATGGCATTCGCCCGAATCCCCTTGGGTGCGCACTCTAGAGCTAGCGCCCGAGTGAAGGCAAGGATAGCGCCTTTGGTCGCACAGTAGGCGCTGTAGAGTGGCTGACCAACGAAGGCGAGTTCTGAAGCTGTGTTAATGATAACGCCACTACCTTGCTCTGCCATTACAGGAATTGCGTGCTTGCAGCCGAAGAAAAGACCCTTGAAGTTTACAGATAGAAGGCGATCGAGATCTTCTTCTGTGGTGTCTGGGATGGGTTTGAGGATAGAGAGACCGGCATTGTTGAAGAGGATGTTTAACTGGCCGAAGGTGGATTGGGTAGTGGCGATCGCACCCTTCACAGCCTCCTCTTTCGCCACATCTACACCTAGTCCCAAAGCCCGACCCCCTGCGGTCTCAATCATGCTCGCAACAGCAACGGCTTCTGCCTCGTTGATATCGACACAAACTACCGTAGCGCCTTCCTTTGCAAACCGTAACGCCGTCGCCTTGCCAATGCCAGAGGCAGCCCCGGTTATTAAGCTCACTTTTCCTTCTAATTTCATAGGCTTGCGCTTGTTATGTTTTAGCGTTGTCGGAGAGTCTGCAATCATCTGAAAAGGTCAGGAGATCGGGCAAACTGGCCAGAAACTGATACACCTATGCCGATTGTAAAAAAACTTCGGGTTAGGCTAGGTGCACCTTTGATATGACACCTGAAGTGTATTCGCCGAACGCATGATTTTAAAGTCAATCCTTGCAGATATCGCTGCTGCCTTTTCAAACGTATACAGCGGATGGATTCTGTGGAACTTGTTTTTAGCTTTTGTTCCGTTGTTTTTGAGTTTTGTGCTTTTTCGGAGGAAGGTGCTTTCTAGGCCGAGGATATGGGGTGCGATCGCACTCATCAGCGCCATCGGCATCGTGGGCATACAGCCTCGCTGGCCCAGAATCATGAG
>ERZ1740067.311-NODE-311-length-40446-cov-5.488079_pt1 | contig 40446 bp, 35 predicted proteins | sample MGYA00581736_ERZ1740067 | MGnify/ENA primary metagenome ERZ1740067 (study PRJEB43018, sample SAMN04849236) | marine metagenome | isolation source: floating plastic debris | place: Pacific Ocean | collected 2008-08-27 | study: EMG produced TPA metagenomics assembly... | reverse complement strand
GTCTTTCACAATTTCCGTGATCTTCGGCATGCGGGTCATGCCGCCGACAAGTACCACATCATCGATGTCGGACGCGGAAATACCAGCGTCTTTGAGCGCTTTCTTGCAAGGCTCAAGCGTGCGCTGAACCAAGTCCTCCACCAGCTGCTCCAGCTTAGCGCGGGTCAGTTTGGTGTTGAGGTGTTGCGGGCCGGATTGGTCCGCCGTGATGAACGGCAAATTGACTTCGGTTTGCGTCGAAGAGGACAGCTCGATCTTGGCTTTTTCCGCTGCCTCTTTCAGGCGTTGCAGGGCCAGCTTGTCCTGCGTCAGGTCAATGCCCTTTTCCTTTTTGAACTCGTCAGCCAAAAACTCAATAATGCGGTTGTCGAAGTCTTCCCCACCAAGGAACGTGTCCCCGTTGGTGGACTTCACTTCAAACACACCGTCGCCAATTTCCAGGATCGACACATCAAATGTGCCGCCACCTAGGTCATAGACGGCTATCGTCTTGCCGTCGTTTTTCTCAAGGCCATAAGCGAGCGCTGCAGCGGTCGGTTCATTGATGATCCGCAGGACTTCAAGGCCAGCGATTTTCCCGGCGTCTTTCGTTGCCTGACTCTGCGAATCGTTAAAATAATAATGCATGGTTATGACCGCTTGGTCAACAGTCTCGCCAAGGAACGCTTCAGCAGTTTCCTTCATCTTTTGTAGGATGAAAGCGGAGACTTGGCTTGGAGAATATTTCTCGCCCTGAGCTTCTACCCAGGCATCGCCATTATCAGCCCGGACAATGTCATAAGGCACCATATCCTTATCTTTTTTGGTCATCGGGTCATCAAAGGTACGACCAATCAAACGCTTAATGGCGAATAGAGTGTTGTTTGGGTTGGTCACCGCTTGACGCTTGGCGCTTTGGCCAACCAGACGTTCCCCGTCTTCTGTGAACGCCACCATGGACGGCGTCGTGCGTGCGCCTTCAGCGTTTTCAATGACTTTTGGTTTGGCGCCATCCATCAAAGCAACACAGCTGTTGGTGGTGCCAAGGTCGATGCCTATGACTTTCCCCATAGCAAATTCCTATTCTTCCTCTAGCCCTGCAGGTGCAGCAAAAGCACCCCCGTGCAATCCGTCTTGAATTCCGCGCGCAGCACCGTGATTTGCATGGCGTGCACCGGCATGTTGGCTATATAAGGAGGCCATTTGCGACTACAACCCCGCGAGCATGACAAGAGCCGGCACGAAGGAAAAACGGATGAAAGTTCTAAATTTGGCAAAGTCAGCTGCGATTATTGGCCTAGCGCTCGTTTCGGCATGCAGCGAAGAGGCTGCAGCGCCCGCAGGGACTGCCGTTTTGTCGGCGGAAAATTTCACCGTCCGCCTCAATCCAGCGCCGGGTCGGCCTGCAGGTGGCTATGGCGTTATTAAAGGCCCTGCAAGCCTGGCGCTGACGCAAGTGACATCCGCAGAAGTTGGGCGCATTGAACTTCATATCATGGAAGACCAAGGCGGCGCCATGCGCATGAAAAAGGTCGACGCCCTTCTGATTGACAGCGACGGCACGCTGACCTTCGAGCCAGGTGGCCGTCATCTGATGCTGTTCGATATCGCTGAAGTCGCCGTTGACGACGGTCAGATTACGCTCACCGCCGAGTTTGCAGATAGCTCAAGCTTGACGACAGAGGCGCAAGTCAAGCGATAAGGGTTGGGTCAGCGACGGCGACGGGCTGCTACACCCAAACCAACTAGGCCCAGGCCAAGCAGCGCGACAGTAGCAGGCTCACTGACATCGATTGGGTCTGGATCGATGAGTGCATCAATTTGAAATGCAAAGCGCGAGTTAGGGCTTGTTGCAAGCGGCCCAGTCCAGTTTGCTTGCGCAGTCCCGGAGACGCTCCATGTGCTACCGACCATCTCATTGATGGAAAAATTGATGAAACCATCCCCTAGATTTGCAGTGATTGGGGCCAGGTCAGTGCCACCCACTGGATCAATATCAACCGTCAAACTTAAGTCGCTTGGCAGATTGTCTTTAAAGGTATTGCGGACATAACCAGTAAAACCCACAACCGGATCAGATATCGCGATCGTTTGTTCGACGGTCACGCCGGCCCAAGTGAAACTGAGCATTGTACCGTCATAGCTATAGTCCCAGTTCAACGTTTCGCCGGGCAGCCAAGTATAATCGTTTGTGGTCGCACCATTAAACCCTACGTCTTTGCCGAGTGTTCCTCCAGCTTGATCCATTTTGGCAAAGCCAGCTTGTTGCAGCGGCGTGGGGACAGCATGCGCACTAAGGGCGGAACAGAAACTCAAAACGGCAACGGCGACAGGCAAAATAGCTTTCATGAGCTGAACTCCACTTAACACTTTTATGTGTGTGCAGTGCTAGCAAGTAGCGTGCCAATTAGACCAAAAAGCTAAAAACTAGTTGTATTGGTATGTTAGCGCTCTGGCTGCAGCGGTCTCGCCTGCTCAACTGTAAAGAATTTCGCCACCAGACTATGAGATGGCTCAGTGTGAGACGGGCGTTGCCGGCTGGCGCTTCTGAGATCTACGAACCACAAAAAGACACACGACGAATGTCAGCAAAAGCATCGAACCACCGATCAGAAATGGCGCTGGTTTACTGATTCCAACGTAGAGAAAGCCGGAGATTGCTGGACCAAAGACCCGGCCAAGCGATCCTGCGCTTTGGGTCAGGCCCATCACCAGGCCGCGGTCCGTGTCGTTGGACTGGGCTGCTGTATAGCTTTGATAGGCCGGGCTAAATGCGCCAACGCCAAACGACATGGCGATGAGCCCAAAGATCAGATGCATGGAGCTTTGCGCCAGGCCCATCACGATCAACCCGCCGGCATGGACGATCAATGAGTAGGTCATAACCGTTGCTTCCCCAAAGCGGGCAGCGAGGGGGCCGGCTGCAAACGCCTGAACAATGGCAGCAATCGTCCCGATCATGGCAAAGCTCAAGCCGACTTCTAACGGCCCCCAAGCAAACAGATCTCCAGCGAGAAACGCAAAGGTGGCCTCCATGAGGGCGCCAGACCCAACCGCCAGTAGCATGATGACGCATAGCCAGAAGACGACAGGTTTTGCCTTCATCAGGCTAAGCGTTTGGAATGCAGAGCCAGAACGGCTCGCAGCGGCAGCCATGCGGCGCTCCGGAGACATGCTTTCCGGGACCGTTAGATGGGTGAGCACCGCGGCAATGAAGGTGAAGAGCGCCGATACATAGCCGATATAGAGAAAGTCGTTGGGATCCGGCTCAGCGCCGGCAATAAACCCGCCAATTGCCGGACCAAAGATAAAGCCGGAGCCAAAGGCAGCGCCAAGTAGGCCCATCGCCTTGGGCCGGGTTTCATCGGTCGTCACGTCCCCCACATAGGCAAAGGCGGCAGCTAAGTTTCCAGCAAGCAACCCGCCAAGCAGCCGGGATAAGCCAAGCCACCAAATATTCGTGGCATGCGCCATGAGGATATAAGCAAAGATGGAGGCGACGAGGGACCATATGAGGATTGGGCGCCTTCCATAGCGATCGGACATGCGACCCCAAATCGGCGCACCGATGAATTGCCCGGCTGAATAAGCGGCCATGGCCAGCGTGATCTCTTCCGCGCTCGCCCCAACCATTTGGCCAAAAAAGGGAAAAACCGGGATGACAATCCCAAAGCCGACCAAAGAAATAAAGACGACAAGAAACAGCGCCGTGTAAGGCGCTTTTTCCGACGTGGGGGCGACATCAATAGATTGGTTGGCGCTGGACATAACTTCTCTTCAGTACGAGAGCGGGAAATGATCCAGATGACATGAATTTCCAGCGCCCTGGCGCGACTGGTCAACAGGTGGCTAAAGCGCGTTCACATCCAGAGGACCAAATGTTGCCAGATCATAGCGCGTCGCTTCCAAGGAGAGCGGCGGCGTTTTCGCCAGTGCAGCCTGAAAAGCAGCCATATGCGGCACCGTCATATGCGCTGCCAGATGCGACACATCTTCCCACTGCTCAACAATACGGATGATTGTTGGATCGGACACGTCTTGCGCAAAGGCATAGAGCATGCAGCCCGTTTCTTTACGCGTTTCTTCAACCATTATGATGGCCGCCTCTTTAACAGCTTCAATATGTTCTGGCGCAAATTTCGCCGTGGCGATGATGGCAATACCCATGGCGCTACACCGTTTTATCAACGCCGGCCGCCGCGTCCGCTGGCGGCTCTGCAGCCTGCTTTGCTTTTGCGACCACCACCATGGCGGGTCTAAGCAGCCGGTCATTGAGCACATAACCGGATTGATACACCTGGACGACATGCCCAGGCGCCGTGCTGTCGGTTTCAACTTCGCTCATAGCCTGGTGGAAATTATGGTCAAACTTCTCGCCCGTGGGATCAAGCTTCTGGATGCCATGACGTTCAAAGACCGTGAGCAGCTCACGCTCAGTCATGTCAAGGCCGCCGACAAGGCCTTTCAATGGACTATCGTCCGCGCGGCTTTCTTCGGGAATGGCTTCCAGAGCGCGGCGCATATTGTCTGCCACACTCAGAATATCGCGGGCAAATTTCGTGACAGCGTATTGGCTCGCATCCTGCTTTTCTCGCTCCGCGCGGCGGCGAACGTTTTCGGTTTCGGCCACCGCCCGCATCAAGCGATCTTTGGTGTCGGTAAGCTCGGCTTCCATATTCAAAAGCCGGTTTGAAAGCGCGCCCTCTTCGCTGATGTCTTCAGCAGCCTCGCTATCCGTCTCTGTCTCGGCAGCCGTTGCGTCTGGCTCATCTTCTGGGGCAGCGTCTGGCTTATTGTCCGTCACTGTTTGTCCTTCTCTTACTGGTCATCTCAGCCAAGCGTCCGGCTCAGCAATTGGGCCGTGAAGTCCACCATTGGCAGGATGCGGGCATAATTCATACGGGTCGGGCCGATGACGCCAATAACGCCAACCACCTGCTCCTGGGCGTTCATATAAGGGCGCGCGATCACAGATGAACCCGATAACGAAAACAAATTGTTTTCAGAGCCAATAAAGACGCGCACGCCCTCGCCTTGTTTTGCCAGTTCCAGGATTTTGATGAGGTTCTCTTTGGCTTCCAAATCATCAAACAAGTGGCGTATGCGCTCAAGGTCCTCAATCGCTTTGACGTCCTTCAACAGCTGGCTGCGACCACGCACGATGAGCTGATCCGGACTGCCCGCTTCGGCGCCAGACCATTGGGCAATCCCCTGCTCGACAACGGTTTTTGTGAGGTCATCCAACTCCGCCCGGCGGGTCTTGATCTCAGTCTCGATATCCACGCGCGCCTCTTCAAGAGAGCGCCCAGCCAAGCGTGCATTTAGATAATTGGACGCAGATTCGAGCGCAGAACTCGGCAAGCCCAAAGGCAATTCGATGACCCGGTTTTCAACGCTGGACTCGGTATCCACTAGCACAGCAAGCGCGCGGCCCGGACCGAGCGGAACAAACTCAAGATGTTTGATTTGCTTTTCCAGTTTAGGAACCAGCACCAGGCCCGCGCCCTGGCTCAATCCAGCCAACGTGTTCGATACGGTTTCTAAGACACTGCCAAGCTCACGGCCCTCAACACGCATGCGCGCTTCCAGGTCCTGCCGCTCTTCTTGGCTGAGGTCACCGATTTGCATCATACCGTCTACAAACAAGCGCAAGCCGCGCTCCGTCGGCTGGCGACCGGCAGATGTATGCGGTGCCTCTAAGAGGCCAAGCTCTTCAAGGTCACTCATCACATTGCGGATCGTGGCGGCTGACAGCGATAGGCCGCCATGGCGACTAATGGTGCGTGAGCCGACCGGTTCGCCTGTCTCCAAATAAGAGTCTACAATCAGACGGAAAATCTCCCGGCTGCGGTCAGATAAGTCGGCAAGGCTATCGTGCTGCGTGGTCATCCCGCTTATGTAAAGCGCGCGGCGGGCCAGTGCAATTATGCGCTTCGACTTGACGGCGCCACATTCGTTGGTTAGCGGGTGACATATGCGCTTGAAACAAAAACTCTGGCTGCTGTTCGCCGCTCTTTGCCTGCTTGGCAACGGAGCGCAAGCGCATGTGACGCAAAGCTCTTCCGATACGGAAACCGTTCAGCTCTGCGGCCTTCACGGACAAGGGGTTGTGGAGATCGCCATTGGCGACCCCGTCCCCGAAGATAGTTCGCAAAACACCTGCTGCGGCGATTGCAACACATCAGACTATGCGTCCGTGCGGCCACTCACGAGCGCGGCATATCGCGGCATCATGGACCTTGTTCAGCGATCCATCACACCTGCGCAAGTCTCCGTTGGGAGACAGCTTTGGCTCGGCGCACCACCGCACGGGCCACCCGCCATCCTTTAAGCAAACGACAGCAGTCATCCGCGCTGCGCCCAAATTTTTCGCTTTTAGGACTTCAAAACTATGTTTCGCTTCCTTGCAGGCGCCTTTCAATGCGGCGTCGCTCTTACTTGTTTTTCAACTTCCAGCTTTGCGCATGACGACGATGGCGGAAACGTTACCTACGCTTCAGACCACGCGCCCATTGGCGTTATGGCCGACCACCGCCATGAGAAAGGCGAATGGATGCTGTCTTACCGCTTCATGACGATGGACATGGAGGGAAGCCGAGACGGCACCACATCTTTATCACCCGAAGAGATTGTCACGACAGTCGCCAACCCCTTCGGTATGCCGCCCACCCTGCGGGTTGTGCCAACACAAATGACCATGAACATGCATATGATTGGCGGTATGTATGGCCTTTCTGATCGCATCACGCTCATGGCCATGACCAATATCATCAGCCTGGAAATGGACCATATCACCTTCCAAGGCGGTATGGGCACAAACCGGCTTGGCACGTTTACAACCGAATCGAGCGGCTTTGGCGATAGCGTGCTTGGCGCCATCATCGGTCTTGATGATGGCACAAGCAAGCATGATCAAATGAATGTCGCCCTACTGTTCGGCATTCCAACTGGATCGATCACCAATACCGACCAAATCCTGACGCCCATGAATACGACGCCAACACCGCGCCTGCCTTATCCCATGCAGCTTGGCTCCGGAAGCTTTGAATTTCGCCCCAACGTGACCTCACGCAACCGTATCGGCGATTGGAGCTTGGGCGGCCAGCTGAGCGGCATTGTGCGCATCAATGAAAATGATGAGGACTACAGGCTTGGCCATGTCGGCGCGGCAACTGCCTGGCTCTCTTATGAATTCGCGCCCTGGATCTCTGCATCCGGCCGTGTCGAAGCGCGCCACCAAGGCAAAATTAGCGGCCAAGATCCACTCATCGCTGCGCCGGTACAAACCGCTGATCCGGAAAACCAAGGCGGTGAGACGGTCACCGCGCTGCTTGGGGTCAATCTAGCCGGCCAAGAGGGCGTCATTAAAGGCCACCGGCTGGGCTTTGAGTTCGGCCTGCCGCTCTATCGCAACCTCAATGGACCGCAGCTGGAAACCGATTGGACGCTGACGGTGGGTTGGCAAAAAGCGTTTTAAAGCGCGGCCACCCCAAACATCCCCCATGTTCCTTCGGAAAGTCATTACTCATGACCCAAATGCAGCGCAGCGCATGGATCGCTGCCCCCCGTCTTAGCTTGCTTTCAACCACCGCCATAGCGCAAGGCATTGGCCAGCGCCTGCTCGACCTTGAAGAGATTAAGGTTCAAGCGATTAACTCTGGAACGCTGACCGCCCCCTCGGCGCAGGAACGCCGCGAGCGGCTCATCAAAATTCCAGGCGCGATCGGCTTTGTCGAAGCCAGCGAGTTTCTGGACGGCTTTGCCCAGTCGCTGGGCGATACGCTGGTCTTCACGCCTGGCGTCTTCGCCGACACATCTGCACAGCGCGAGAACCGCATTTCTATCCGCGGTTCAGGCCTCAATTCCGCCTTCGAGCGCCGCGGCATCACCGTTTTGCGCGATGGCGTGCCGATCACGCGGGCCAGCGGGTCCACGGAGTTCCAAGAGATCGACCCCCTATCGATCCAGTATCTGGAAGTCCTAAAAGGCGCGAACGGCATGCAAGTGGGCGCGGCCAGTTTAGGCGGCGCCATCAATGTCATCACGCCCACCGGCCGCACGGTCAAAGACCCGTATTTCTTCCGCTTCGAGGGCGGCAGCTTTGAAACCCTGCGCGCCAACGCCCGCGTCGCTCACGCCGGCGAAACCGTCGACTTTTACGCAGGAGTGACGGGCCTCTTCAGCGAAGGCTTTCGCGACCATTCCGATGTGAACAGCGTCTACGGCTTCACCAATGTCGGCATTCAGCTTTCCGAACGGCTCGAGACCCGTTTTTACATCACCGCGCTGAGTGATAATTTTGAACTGGCTGGGTCCCTAACGCTGGATGAGATTGCAGAAGATCCAACGCAGACGCAGCCCGCTGTTGAAATCGGCCCCTTCTTCCCCGGCGGGCCAACCATTCTGCTAGCAGGCAGCCCAGAACAAGATGATTGGGATCGAAACCTAGACGTTATTCGCGTCTCCAACAAAACCGCCCTGGCGCTAGATACCATGACGCTCGAAGGCGGCGCCTGGGTTAGCTATCGCAAGCTCGACCACGCCATCACCCGCTTCGCCGGGATCATTGACCAGGAGGAGTGGGAATACGGCCTGTTTGGCCGCGCTGGCGCCGATGAAGACGACTCCGAGCTTGGCTTTGGCTGGAGCTTTGGCTTCCAGGCCAATGTGGGCAGCAATGCCGCCCGCAATTGGGAGAATGACTTTGGGGAGCGCGGCGACCTCTCCACCGACAATGATCAGGATTCTGCCAACATTCTAGCCTACCTCAACCTCAGCAAAGACGTCTTCGAGGACTTCACGGTGGTGGCAACGGTCCAATACAATTGGGCATCGCGCGACAATGACGTCATCCTTGACGATCCAGCCACCAATGGCCGGCTAACCTTTGATCAAATCAGCCCTCGGCTTGGCTTTGTTTGGACCCTTGAAGAGGACTACCAAGTCTATGCGAACGTCTCGCGCGGGTTTGAGCCACCGGCGCTTGTCGACCTCACTGCAGGCGGGGCGTTCCCCTTTACGGAGCTGGAAGCGCAAACCAGCTGGACCGCAGAAATCGGAACGCGCGGCCAGCTGGACTGGGTATCCTGGGACGTCACCTACTATCGCAGCTGGGTCGAAAATGAGTTTTTAGACTTTGCCGTCGAGGTTGGCGAAAACACCTTTGTGACCGCTACATCCAACGCGGGCGACACGATCCACCAGGGCATTGAGCTTGGCGCCGACTTCGAGCTTTATCAGAAAGATGACATGGCTTTGGTTTGGCGGCACGTCTACACGCTCAACGCCTTCAATTTCGACAACGATCCAGACTTCGGTAACAACCGCCTGCCCGGCGTGCCACGTCATGCCTATACCTCTGAGCTGCGTCTCGCGTCTGAAAAAGGGTGGTTTGCTGGCGTGAACGTGCGCTGGATCCCCGATGGACCGTTCGTCGACTCGGCAAACCAAGTGGCGCCTGATGGCTATGCCTTGTGGGGCTTTAACCTGGGCTACCGCATTGATGAAGCGGTTCAGCTGTATCTCAGTGGGGAGAACCTCGCTGACAAAACCTTCGTCGCAAATACGGGCGTGACAGACGCTGCACAGATCACCGACCGGCTCTTCACCCCCGGCCAAGGCCGCGCCCTGTTTGGCGGCGTGACCATTTCGTTCTAACTGGAGCTAAGACATGGCAACGCTTTCAAGAAAACTGCGCACCAAACGCTGGGCGATTTCTAAGCACCAGCTCCTGGCTCTGCTTGGCGGGACTGGGCTCTTCATCTTTGGCTTGTCTGGCCTCCTCCACATTGTGATGGTCACCTGGGGGCCGCAACAAGTGGTGATGATGCCGCCCATGGCGCCGCTTAGTCTTGAGATTGCGAAGCCGCTCCAAAAGACTTTGGCCGATGCAGGTATAGATAAGGCCGCAGCCATTAAAGTGGTGGCGGGGCCGCAGGGCAGTGTCCTGCAAGTCACGCCCAGCCAAATGGCGGCGCGGCGCTACTTCTCGCTTGAAACCGGCGCGGAGATTGAGGGCGGGGATGAAGCCCAAGCGGTGTTCCTCGCGCGCCACTATAGCGGCCTTGATGCCCCCGTTAAGGCCACCACATTCCTAACCGATTTCACACCCAACTACCCCTGGGTCAATCGCTTGCTGCCGGTCTACCGCGTGGATTTCGAGACGGCCGATAACCGCTCCATGTACGTCTACACGGAGACCAATGCATCCGCCGGGATGACCAATGATTTCAAGCGAGCGGTGCAAACCGGCTTTCGCTGGTTTCATACCTGGGACTGGCTGCCGCGCGATGTGGAATGGGGCCGGGTGCTTTTGATAGCGCTGTTTGTTGGCAGCCTTTTAGGCCTGGCTATTACGGGCGCTTTAATGCTCATCACCATCAGGCGCAAAACGCCCATTCGCGGCAGCATGCGCTGGCACCAGATGGCGGGCTATGCGCTTGCCCTGCCGATTATGATGTTCACCTCCAGCGGGCTCTATCATTTGATTACATCCGCCGCGACACCGCCCGAACGGGTGCTGTCCCTGCAAAGCAGCTTGGACGTGGCCGAAATGCGCTTTCCGCTGGCACAGGAATGGACTGCGATGACGAAGGGCCTTCCCGTCAGCGCCTTATCGCTCGTCACTAGCCCAACAGGCTCCCTTCTTTACCGGCTCGGCCTCGCCGCGCCCCGCGGCGCAGCGCCCCTAACGCCGGAAGCCTTGCGCGATACCCGATTTGAAGGCCGGCCAATGACAGGACCTGCCGTCTATGTGGACGCAGAAACCGGTCAGCCTTGGGACGGCGGTGACGCTGCCATGGCGGCCCATCTAGGCGCCCGGTTCACCGGCAGCGATGCTGAGCCTGAGGCCAGCCTGGTGACGCGCTTTGGCCCGCTCTACGACTTTAGAAACAAGCGCCTACCCGTTTGGCAGCTAAGCTATGGCGAGCCCGTCAATGCCACCTTATGGGTCGATACCGACACCGGCGCTCTTGTCGATAAGCTGCCAAACAGCCAGCAGCCGGAGCGCTGGTCTTTCAGTCTCATCCACAAATGGAATTTCCTGCGCCCCCTGGGCCGTAATGGCCAAAACATCGTGATCGCTGCCATTGTCTTAGCCAGCGTCGGGCTCATGGCGGGCATTGGCCTCAACACCTATCTGAAACGCCGCAAGCGCTTTTCAGTGGACCGGCCAAAAGCCCAGCAGGTATAGCACACCAACAACCAAGTAGAGAGATTGCCCCATGCGCCCATCCGGCCGCGCGCCTGACCAAATGCGCGATATTGACATCATTCCGCACTTCACCAAACATGCCGAAGGCTCCTGCCTGATCAAATTTGGCGATACCCATGTGCTATGCACCGCCTCGGTGGAAGAAAGGTTGCCGCCCTGGATGCGCGATAAGGGCGAAGGTTGGGTAACCGGCGAATATGGCATGCTGCCCCGCTCCACCCATGACCGCATGAACCGGGAAGCCGCGCGCGGAGGACAATCGGGCCGCACGCAGGAAATCCAGCGCCTCATTGGCCGCTCTTTGCGGGCCTGTGTAGACATGAAGCTGCTGGGCGAGCGCCAGGTACGCATCGATTGCGACGTGATCCAAGCCGATGGCGGCACGCGCACAGCGGCCATTTCAGGCGGCTATGTGGCCCTTGCATTGGCGGTAAAAAAGCTCATGGCCAGCGGCCATATTGTGCAGAGCCCACTAAAGACCCCCGTCGCCGCCATTAGCTGCGGCATCTATCAAGGCACGCCCGTTTTGGACTTGGATTATGCGGAAGATTCCAATGCCGAAACGGATGCCAATTTCGTCCTCCTAAAGGACCAAGGCATCGCCGAAATCCAAGGCACGGCGGAAGGCGCGCCTTTTACCGAAGAGCAGCTCTTGCGGCTCCTGCGCCTGGCGCGCATTGGCTGCGATGCCATTTTCCAAGCCCAGGCGGACGTTCTTGCCTAGGACACTGACGGAGCCAAAGCTGCTGGTTGCCTCTCATAATAAGGGCAAGGTGCGCGAGATTGCAGCTTTGGTGGAACCCTTCGGCAAAGCCGTTGTGAGCGCTGGCGAATTGGAGCTGGCTGAACCAGTCGAGCCGGGCATGACCTTCATCGAAATCTCAGAGGTGAAAGCGCTTGCGGGTGCAAAGGCCGCAGGCCTACCCGCCCTGGCCGATGACAGCGGGCTCTCCATCCACGCGCTCGATGGCGAGCCAGGTGTCTATTCCGCCCGATGGGGCGGGCCTAAGAAGGACTTCACGAGGGCAATGGGCAAAGTGCATGAAGCCCTGGAGGAATGGGGCATTCCAGACACTGAACGCCAAGCGCATTTCACTTGCGCCCTCTCTTTGGCTTGGCCAGACGGCCACTGCGAGACCTTTGAAGGCAAAGTCTATGGCCAGATCACTTGGCCAGCGCGCGGGGACAAGGGCTTTGGCTATGACCCCATTTTCATTGCCGACGGCTATGACATCACCTTCGGCGAAATGGAGCCCGCGGACAAACACGCCATCTCCCATAGAGCGCGCGCCTTTGCGCAGCTGGTTGAGGCATGTCTCCAATAAGCGAAGTCCGCCATGCTGAACTTAATTCAGCATCTGGGTCCGAAATAGGCACGCAATTCGGCACCAGACCCCGGATCAAGTCCGGGGATGCGGGGTCATTGGTAAGCGGCACATCGCAGGTGTGGGGCCTCTATATCCACTGGCCCTTCTGCGTCTCCAAATGCCCCTATTGCGACTTTAATAGTCACGTTCGGGAGACTGTACCCGAAACCCGGTATCGGGATGCGTTGGTCACCGAAATCCGCACAGCAGGCGTTCGCGCAGGCCACCCACCGCTGGGCAGCATCTTTTTTGGCGGCGGAACACCCTCTCTGATGGACGCAGAGACGGTTGCAGCTGCTATCGCGGCAGCCAAACAGGCTTTTTCCGCTGAAGACGATTTGGAAATCTCACTAGAGGCCAACCCCTCCAGCGTGGAGGCGGCCAAATTTGCGGGTTTTGCAGAGGCCGGCGTCAACCGCGTCTCTCTTGGCATTCAAAGCTTTGACGATGACGCACTCAGGTTTCTGGGCCGCGCCCATGATGCAAACGCAGCCCGCGCCGCCATTGAGACGGCGCAAAGAGCCTTTGATAGGGTAAGCATCGACCTCATTTACGCCCTGCCGAACCAACCCCGGGCCAATTGGCAAAGCCAGCTAGATGAAGCTCTCAGCCTCGGCACGCATCATCTCTCGCTCTACCAACTGACCATCGAGCCCGGTACGGGCTTTGAAGGGCATGTCAAGCGCGGAACGTTGACGCCGATGGATGAGGACCGGGCGGCAGATCTGTTTGAGTTTACCCAAGAGCGCTTAGAGGCCTCTGGCCTGCCCGCCTATGAAATCTCCAATCATGCCCGCCCGGGCGATGAATGCCGCCACAACCTGGTTTATTGGCGGGGCCAGCCCTACGCCGCCGTTGGCGCAGGCGCGCATGGCCGCTGGCTTGATCCTGATGGATGGTATGCCACGGCGGCACATAAAAAACCCGAACGCTGGCTAGAAGCAGTCGAAAAAAGGGGGGGTGGCATCGCCGAAACAACTGCCTTGTCGCACACGGAAAGGGCGGAAGAGATGTTGATGATGGGCCTGCGGTTACGCCAAGGGATCAACCTGAGCTTAGCCGAGGCTGCAATCGATCAAAACGCGCTTCGTGCTCTGGAAGAGGACAGATGGCTCACGCTGTTAGACGGCCAGCTAAAGCTGACTGACAAAGGCTGGCCGGTTGCCAACCAAATTCTAGCACAACTGATCCGCTAGGATTATCGCCCCAAAGGCTCCGGGACAGGGGGGTCTGTTGGGTCTTGGAGATCAGGCGGAAAGGCGGATGGCGCGTCTTCGACCACAATGAGCCCGCTTTCTGTAATCTTCATGATCGCTAGCATGCGCTCTGCGATACCGCTTGGCAGTATCCGCAGCAAACCCGTAGCGCCGACAAAGCCGCCTGCCTTGAAAAGGCGGGCTGGGTCGAAAGGGGCTGGATCGCCCGCCTCATCACGGCCAGCGAGCGCTATGAGAGCCATGGCGTCATAAGCGATGGCGGCTAAAGGCGGTGGCGGCGTGCCGTGGCTGTCCTCATAAAGCTCAGTAAAGGCCGCGCCCATGCTGGGCGGCGCTGCGGCAAACAAACCGCCGTGCAAAGCGGGCTCTCGCGATAACCCGGGGTCATTCCATAAGCCCGTGCCAATGAATTGAACTTCCTCTTCATCGATTTCATAGACATTGAGGAGAGGCGCAAGGGCGCGCAAGATTTGTCCGCCTTCAGCAAGGATCAGCGCATCATAGGCCGGCTGTGCAAATGTATCGAGATTACGAATGGAATCGAGATAATCGAGGCCCATGGGATCATCAAGATCCGTCAAAAATAGCCGCTCTGCTTCAACTTCGGCCGTGCGGCGGTCAAATTGCGCAACCGACCGAGTCGGTTCATCAAGAGTGCGTAAATTGCGCTCATAACGCGCGCTCTGGGTCATTTGAAACAGCTCAAGCGTTGGCGCTGGATCAACATTGGTGGCCAGCCATAGGTAGGGTGACCCGACAAGCCTTGCATCTAGCAAAGGGTCAAAAGGAAAATCTGTCGGATCTAATCCCTCCCTTTGAGGCGAGGGCATCTTACCTTCAGTCGCGGCATCATCTAGCAAGGGGTCGTCAAAAGCGAACTCATCGTTTCGGCGCCGCTCTTCCCAAGCAGCATAACGCTCTTGGTAATCCTGCTGCTCTACAAAGTTAAGCGCTTGCACTGTGGCTTCAACAGCTGTCGCTACACGGTCGCCATAGATGTCACTTGGCAAAATCATGCCAAGCCGGCGCGTTTCCAATTGGGGCGCTGCATGGGCCAGGACACGCGTTATCTCTTGTTCTGGCTGCTGGCCGAGTAGAATAGCGCCTGCCGCATTTGCTGTCATGTCATTGGAAAACGTCAAGACCGGAACGGATTGATCCAATAGGGCCGCTGCCAGGATTTGTGCGTTGCTGGAAAACAAGGGGCCAACGACGGCCGCTGGCGCAAACGCTAGAATGTCGTCTTTCAACGCCAATTGGGTATCAGGGGTTGCCGCACTGCCGGCGGAATCAAAGAACCGCAGCTTAAGCCGCGGGTCCGCAGCTTGGAAAAAAGCCATCTCAACCGCTTTCGCCATAGCATCTCCGAGCCGAGCCTGAGGGCCTGAAAGGGGCAGAACGGCAGCAATGCGGATATCGTCCGCTACGCTTCCTGACCCCACCATATCAATTGGCGCTGCCTCTATCGGCGGGGCCTTAACCCGGGGCGCAGACTGAGGCTGCGCACATGCTGAGATGGCTGCAGCAACGAGAAGCGTCAAGCAGCGGCCAAAAGGATTACGGCGCTGCTTTGCGGCGAGAATGAGACGGATGGACATGGGCCGGACCTTGCCCGCTGCCAGCCAGCTGTGCAAGCCTCGCACCATGAGCCAATCCCTTTCCCTATCCAAAGCGCCTCTTACGCCGGGCCTCTACATCGTTCCAACGCCGCTTGGCAATCTGCGTGATATCACCTTGCGGGCGCTGGACGTTCTTTCCAGCGTAGAGCGTGTGTATTGCGAAGACACCCGCGTGACCGCAAAGCTGCTGCGCCATTATGGCATCACTGCGGCTTTATCGCGCTATGATGACCATGCTGGCGAGAGCCAACGCGGCGACATTCTTGCACACGCTGAGACACACGCTATCGCCCTGGTGAGCGACGCCGGCACCCCACTCATCAATGACCCGGGCTTTAAATTGGCGCGAGAGGCCATTGCGGCGGGCCTGACGGTGACCGCGCTGCCAGGGCCCAGCGCGCCCTTGCTGGCGCTCACCCTGTCTGGTTTGGCCACCGACCAATTCAGTTTCTTCGGCTATCTGCCGAGCAAGGCAGGCGCGCGGCAGGCCTTTTGCACAAAGCTGGCGCGCCTAGAACACACGCTGATTGTGTTTGAAAGCGTGCACCGCATTGCCGCCGGTCTTGCCGCGCTGGCAGACGCCATGCCGGACAGGCCCGCTGCTGTCTGCCGAGAAATGACCAAACTCTATGAGGAGGTGGACCATGGCACGCTGGCCGTCTTGGCAGAGCGCTGGGCAGCGCGGGCGGCCAAGGGTGAGTTCGTTATCGTCATTGGACCAGCACAAAAGCCCCAGGTTGATCCAACCCTGCAGCTCAAAGAAGCCCTAGCAGACGGCCTGTCGGTCAGGGAGGCCGCAAAATTGGTAGCGAAAGAAACTGGCGCGTCCCGATCCACGCTGTATGAGGAAGCCTTGGCGCTGGCGGGTAAGCGTTGACGCAGGACCGGCAACGGCGCGAGCGCAAGGGCCGCAGAGCCGAAACGCTGGCCGCTTGGTATTTGCGGCTTAAAGGCTATGCGATCATTGAACACCGCTACAAAAGTCCGGTTGGCGAAATCGACCTCATCGCACGGCGCGGCAACACGCTGGTTTTTGTGGAAGTCAAAGCGCGCAAAACGGTCGATCTTGCCCTGGAAGCCATAACGCCCCACCAGCAAACCCGCATCCTCCGGGCAGCCCACTATTTCATCAGCCAAAACCCAGCTTTCGCGCACGCCGAACAGCGTGTTGACGCACTCTGCCTTGCTGCGGGGCGCTGGCCGGTGCATATGCACGACATCTGCCCCGCGTGAAAAAGAGACAACCCGCAATGAGCCTCAAAATCGGCCTTCAAATGGACCCCATAGACGCCATCGATATTCAAGGCGATTCCACCTTTGCCTTGGCGTTAGAAGCGCAAAGCCGGGGCCACAGTCTATGGCACTATCTGCCGGACCATCTCAGCCTGCGCGACGGTGTGGTCGAAGCAAAAGGCCACGGCCTCACCGTGCGCGACACCCTTGATGACCATTTCGAGTGCACCGCAATGGAAAGGCGTCCCTTGGCAGACCTCGATGTCGTCCTTATGCGGCAAGACCCGCCTTTTGACATGGCCTATATCAGCGTCACCCATATGCTGGAACATGCAACGGATGACGTGCTTGTCGTGAACAATCCAACGGCAGTGCGCAATGCACCGGAAAAGCTACTGGTCACCCATTTCGGTGATTTGATGCCGCCAACGCTCATCACCCGAGATCAAGAGGCTGTTCACGCCTTCCGCGACGAGCACAAAGACATCATCGTTAAGCCACTGCACGGCAATGGCGGCGCGGGTGTCTTTCGGATCAGCGAACAAGATCAAAACCTCAATTCGCTTCTTGAACTCTTTGAAGGGCTTAACCGCGAACCCTATGTGGTCCAGCGATACCTGCCGGAAGTACGCGCAGGCGATAAACGCATCATCTTGGTCAACGGCAAGCCAGTGGGCGCTGTCAACCGTGTCCCGGCGGAAGGAGAGTCGCGGTCAAACCTGCATGTGGGTGGCAAGGCCGTCGCAACGCGTTTGACCGAGCGGGAAGACTACATCTGCGGCGCGATAGGACCGTTCTTACAGGAGAACGGCCTCGTTTTCGTCGGGATTGATGTCATCGGCGATGTTCTGACCGAGATTAACGTCACCTCACCGACGGGCTTGCGGGAGATTAAAAATCTCGGCGGACCAGATCTGGCAATCGATATTCTCGATGCGATTGAGGACGCTGCCGCGATTGCCTGACTTGGCCGTACTTGGGATAACTTGATTCTATAGCGAAATAACGCTCCAAAAACTGTCTCTGCCTGGTCAGCGTACTGCAATATAAAGACTTGGTTAATGTGACCGCTGCAGTCTGGTGTTGTTATGCGTATCTTGCCCCCTTTTCTTGGCAGTATTGCCTTGCTGTTCCTGGCCGCCAACGCGCCGGAGCCGTCTGCGCTTGCGCGCGGTCAAGAAATTGCTGAAGAAGCGGATCGCCGCGAATCTGGTTTTGTCGATTCCGTTGCCAGTGTTGAGATGGTGCTGCAAGATGCATCCGGGAAAGAAGCGCGGCGTTTCTTAACGATCAAAACCAGAGAGGGCGCTGACAAGGCATCGGGCCAGAAAAGCCTCGTCCTGTTTCATAAGCCGCTGGATGTGAAAGGCACAGCGCTGCTCACCCATGCGGAAATCACGCAAGCCGATCAGCAATGGCTGTATCTACCAGCCATTAAGCGCGTGAAGCGCGTTCCTTCCACAAACCGCGCCGGGCCGTTCATGGCGTCGGAGTTTTCCTATGAAGATATGTTGCCGCCGGAGATTGAACGCTACCAGCACCACTATCAGGCAACCGTCCGATGTGGTGCGCAAAGCTGCTTTAAGTTAGAGCGCGTGCCGCTCGATCCTGAGTCCGGCTATCGCAAACAAATTGCCTATCTCGACACCGAGCACTACCGTCTGCAAAGGGTCGATTATTTCGACACAAAAGACACGCATTTCAAAACGCTCTTTTTCCAGGATTATCGGCAGTATGAAGGCCGATTTTGGCGTTCTCTACAGATGACGATGGTGAACCATCGCTCAGGCAAAACGACCTATTTACTCTGGGATACATTCGCCTTCGGGAACGGCTTCTCAGATGCTGATTTTTCGCAAGTTGCGCTGCAGAATTGACCAGCGCCAGTGTTGCGCATGGGCACAGATTTGGTTAACAGAATACAAGATGTAGTGGATTTCTGTTTAATTTTACAAAGATATTCACAAGCCGGAAAGGCTGGTGTGGCACGCACATCCCCTAAAGAAACGGTCTGATGTGATTAAGCGATAAGAGACGAGCGTGGCGCTGCGGCATTCCAAAATAGCTGGCAACAAGAAGCCACGCAGCAGCGCTCAGAATGCCGCTTTTCAAAGCATGCGGTTTGGCCTGGCCGCAGCCTTCAGCTTTACCAGTTCAGCGGCGATTGCAGCGCTGCCCGCCATTGAGAATCTCCGGGCAGGCGAACATGACGAATTCGTGCGCTTGGTCATTGAAATGTCAGGCGCATCAGCCCCTGATATCGTAGCCCATTTGGAAGGCTTTGCGATCTTCTTTGACGGTGTTGAAGCGCCGGACGAAACCTTGGTGGCAAACGCTGGCCCCCTCAGCGCCCGCATTGAGCGCAGCCTTGCGACACTGACCGCCGTCTATGTGGAAGGCGTCACTGGTTTTGAGCCAAAGCGGACTTTCACTCTGCCCGCCAAGCAAGGTGATGGCGTGCGGATGGTCATCGATTTTGAGCCGTGGTCCTTTCGCGGCTATTTGGCAGCAAATTTTGATGATTCCATCGCTCAAGACGTCGCGTTAGGCACAGGCGCAAAGCCCTATATCGGCAAGCTCGAATGGACGGTGACGCAGCCAGAAGAGCGCCAGCAAGTGGCTGATTTGGGTGACGATATCATGGCCGGGGCACCCGCTGCGCCGCGGCGGCAAGAACGGCCCCCGCCCCCAGTTCGCGCTATTCTTCCAGACTTTAAGGGCCGGGAACGCAAGCTTAATCAGGTGGCCTTCTATGGCTATGTGGAAGGCGAAGCCAGGCCGTATTTGCAAGCGTCAAGCGACGGCGACCGAGACCGTGTGACCGGCTCTGTTGCCATACAGCCAACTGCCGAATGGCATTTAAACAATACCCATGCCTTTAAGGTGACTGGGTTTGGTCGCTATGATGCTGCTGATGATAGCCGCACGCATGCGGAAATTCGTGAAGCCAAATACACAGGTGAGTTTGATGCTCTCAACGTCACGCTTGGCTTTGATACGGTTTTCTGGGGCACAACTGAGTCCTTCCATCTGGTCGACATTATCAATCAAATTGACGGCGTTGAGGACATTGATGACGAGGACAAGCGCGGTGAACTCATGGCGGCGGGGAGCGTCATTACGCCGCTAGGGACGCTATCAGGCTATATCATGCCGCTCGCGCGCCAACGCACTTTTCCAGGGCCTGATGGCAGGCCCAATGGCCCCTTGGTCGTCGATTTGGACCAAGCCACATATGACGGGTCAGATGACCCATGGCACCTGAGTTTTGCCACACGCTATTTTGGCAGCTTCGACATGATTGATCTGGGCCTGAGCTATTTCAATGGAATTGCCCGCGACCCGCGTCTCACCCTTGGCGTCGATAATGAAGACCCCATGCAAGCGGTGCTCATCCCCAATTATGATGAAATCCAGCAAGTTGGCATCGATACGCAAGTCACGTTGGGGCCCCTCCTCTTAAAAGGCGAAGGCGTGCATCAATGGGGTGACGCCACGCAAGACTATACGGCGTTCATTGCCGGGTTCGAATACACCCTCTTCAACAGCATCGGCGGGGCCGATATCGGTTTCCTGTCTGAATTCCTCTATGATGACCGCGGCGAAACCAGCCCCATGCCTTTTGAAGAAGACGTCTTTGTCGGCGCGCGCATCGGTTTCAACGATACGTCAAACACGGAGCTGCTGGCCGGCGCCATTATCGACTTGGATGGCGATGGCAGCTTCATCAATGTCGAAGCCTCAACGCGTCTGGGCGAAAAATGGCGCCTTTCGGTAGATGCTCGTATCCTCACGCAATCCAATCAACCCTCCGCCTTTCAGCCCTTCCAAGACGACGATTTCGTGCAAGTTCGCATCCAACGCTACTTTTAAATCATCCCAAAGGTGCATAGACTACGCTTACACGCATAGCGTTCTTGTGGGGGGCGTTCGAAGGCTATGGTTTCACAGCTCAGAACGATGGCATTTGTGGGGATTGAAGCGCGCCCTGTTGATGTTCAGGTGCATGTTGCCTCTGGTCTTCCCGCATTTACGATCGTTGGCTTAGCCGATAAAGCCGTTGCTGAAAGCAAAGAACGGGTGCGCGCGGCCCTTGGGGCCGTGGGCCTGGCCTTGCCGCCGCGGCGTATCACAGTCAATCTGGCGCCAGCCGATCTTCCAAAAGAAGGCAGCCATTTTGATCTCCCGATCGCCTTGGCGCTCCTCATGGCGCTGGATGTCATTGCACCTGAAGAGACAGAGCGCTTTGTCGCGCTGGGCGAACTGGGCCTTGATGGCGCACTGAGACCCGTACCGGGGGTTTTGCCAGCAGCCGTTGCGGCCAATGCGGAAGATCGCGGGCTGATTTGTCCAGCCGAGCAAGGTCCAGAGGCCGCCTGGGCTGGCGATATTCCTGTTCTCGCAGCGAACCATCTCATGGCGCTGCTCAACCACTTTAAAGGCCGACAGATGCTGAGTCAGCCTGTCGCCACGCTTGCGCCGCAGCCGACATATCAGCGGGACCTGAAAGACATTAAAGGCCAGGAGGCGGCAAAAAGAGCGCTGGAGATTGCCGCTGCAGGTGGCCATACGTTGCTCATGTGCGGTCCGCCCGGTGCTGGAAAATCGCTCTTGGCAGCCGCGCTGCCCGGCATTTTGCCAGACCTCACGCCCGGCGAAGCGCTTGAAGCCTCAATGATTTCATCGGTGGCGGGAACGCTGACCGATGGAATGATCAGTCAAGCGCGCCCGTTTCGAACCCCACACCATTCGGCCTCTATGGCGGCTTTAACGGGGTGCGGACTGAAGGTAAAACCCGGTGAAGGCTCCCTTGCCCATTGCGGTGTTTTGTTTTTAGATGAGCTGCCGGAGTTTCAGCGCAATGCCCTGGATGCGCTGCGGCAACCGCTTGAGACCGGCGAGGTAAGTGTGGCCAGGGCCAATGCACATGTGACCTTTCCAGCGAAGTTCCAATTGATTGCAGCCATGAACCCATGTCGATGCGGACATTTGGCTGATCCAGAAGCGGCATGCACACGCGCGCCCAAATGCGGCCTCGATTATCAATCAAAAATCTCTGGTCCGATGCTTGATCGCATTGACCTTCATGTGGACGTACCGCCAGTGTCCGCGGCAGACCTGACGTTGCCACCCCCAGCCGAGGGAAGCACCGAAGTGGCCGCACGCGTCCGGGCGGCCAGAGATATTCAAATGACACGGTATAAAGACGATAGCATCACCACGAATTCTGAGGCAGATGGACCAGTACTGGAAAACGCATCCGCGCTTGACGAGGCAGGACAAAACTTGATGCAAACCGCTATTGCACAGCTCAAGCTAACGGCCCGCGGATACCACCGCGTTCTGCGCGTGGCGCGCACGCTGGCGGATTTAGCTGGTGAAGAAAACGTCACCCGCGTTCACTTAGCCGAGGCGCTCAGCTACAGACGGATTAGGCCGGCTGCGTGAACGCCCTTACTGCCTATGGTCGGCCAGCCCCCCTGGCCGTTTTCTTCCTTGGCATTTCGTCTGGGTTTCCGCTTGCCTTGGTGTTGGCCACGCTCACCTACTGGCTGTCCAAACTGGGTATCCAGAAAAGCACGGTGGGCCTTTTTGCCCTGGCGACAGTTCCGTACGCCATAAAATTCCTCTGGTCGCCATTCCTAGATCAAATTCGCCTACCTCTCTCGCGCCAACTGGGACATAGGCGCCTTTGGCTTTGGCTTATCCATAGTCTTTTGGTCGGCGCTCTGATCTGCCTTGGATTTTCTGACCCCGCGCAAAACATCTTTTCAACAGCGCTATGGGTTCTCGTGGTTGCCTTCCTCAGCGCCAGTCAAGATATCGTTATTGACGCCTATCGAATCGAAATTTTAAGCGATGAAGAACTGGCTTATGGCTCTGCCACCATTAATTTTGGGTATCGGCTTGGCCTCCTAGCGAGCGGGGCTGGCACGATCCTTCTTTCAACGCATGTAGGCTGGCCGCTAGCCTATGCATTGACCGGTCTGTTGGTGCTGCCGGGGGCGCTGGCAGCGCTCTTTTATGGCGAGTCCCGAAAAGATTTTGCAGATGCGGCCCCAACGGACGAAAGCTATTTTGAACGCACCATCGCTGCTCCGTTTAAAGCTTTTTTGGCCATAGACGGCGCGCTCCTGATCCTTGCGTTCATCGTGCTCTATAAGGTGGGCGACGCCTTGGCCAACACGATGATCTCCCCGCTGATGGTGGAGCTGGGGTTTTCCGATGATGATGTGGTGTTTGCCAATAAGCTGGTCGGCTTTTGGGCGCTCATTGCCGGCACAGCCCTGGGGCCGCCGCTGCTCAATAAACTCGGCATGGCAAAGGCTCTTCTGGCCACTGGGATCTTCATGATGCTCACAAACGTGCTCTTTGCGCTACTGGCAACGCAAGGCAATGACATTCGCTTCCTTGCTCTGGCCATTGGATTGGAGAACTTCTCCTCCGGCGTCGGTTTGGCGGTCTTCACGACCTATATTTCCGGCCTCTGCAACATTGCTTTTACTGGCACGCATTACGCCCTCTTATCGTCGGTTGCCGTGATCGGCCGGACGTTCGTGGCCTCAACCGGAGGTTTTCTCGCGGAAAGCTTGGGCTGGGTTCTCTTTTTCCTCGCGACGACAGTTGCTGCACTGCCAGGTCTTCTTCTGCTGCGTGTCCTGTGGCGACGCGGCTATACAGGCGAGGCCGTCCGCAGCCAAAAGCAAGGTGAAGCAAGTCTTAGCCGCGGCGCCGTCGCAGCTTTCGCGGTTGGGCTGTTAGCACTTTTGCTGGTCGGCAGCCTCTGGCGCTATCTCGCCTAAAACACGATTGCCGAAGAAAAGCCTTAATCGGCTTGTTTACAATCTATTTAAATACCGCGTCATATGTCACAAAACTGACGTAGATAGCACTTAGGAGGGGCGGCCATGGAAAACCTAACCTTATCACCGACCGTGGTTTCAGCCGACATGTTGACGGATGCACCGGTTTATGCCCGCTCCGGCGCCTTGGACGTGCGCGTCGCCGCTTCACAGGCCGAAGTGGACGCAGCCCAAGCGCTTCGCTACCAAATTTTTTATGGCGAAATGGGCGCTGAGCCCGACCCACGCTCGCTGGCGGAACGCCGCGACATTGATGATTATGATGCGATTTGTGACCATCTCTTAGTCATCGACCATAGTACGCCGCATAGCCCTGAGGTTGTCGGCACCTATCGTCTGCTGCGCCAAATTACAGCGCAGCAGCACAGCGGCTTTTATTCCGCCACCGAATATGATCTGGACCGGATTCTATCCACGACCTTTCAAGAGCGGATCGGCGAAGGCAAACAGCTGCTAGAACTCGGCCGCTCCTGTGTCGCCAAAGAGCACCGGACAGCGGCAACAATCACTCTCCTATGGCAGGGCATCGCCTCCTACCTGCGGCAGCATTCCATTGGCTATATGTTTGGCTGCGCCAGTTTCGCAGGGACGGACCCTTCGGCGCATGCCTTGGCGCTCTCCTATTTGTACCACAATCACCTGGTGCCGAATGACCTCGGTGTCACCGCCCTGCCAAATCGTTTCGTCGACATGAACATGGTCTCAGCAGATAAACTTGACCGCAAACTGGCGCAGCGCGCCCTGCCGCCCCTCATAAAAGGCTATTTGCGCCTGGGCTGTTATGTGGGCAACGGCGCAGTGGTGGATCCCCAGTTCAACACCACGGATGTTTTCATTCTTCTGCCCGTTGAACGCATTACGCGCCGCTATTCCTCAAAGTTTGTGGAAACAGCGCCGCAAGGGCCTTTGCACTAAGTCAGATAATTTCAGGCGATTGGGGCCGCACTAAATAACCTCGGCCGCGCCTATCACCGCCAAGTTCACCAAATCGGACATGCTTGCCGTCATGGCCGCAATTTCAACTGGCTTCTCAAGCCCAACGAGCAACGGCCCGATAACGCGGCTATCTCCAATTTCCTTGAGGATTTTGGCAGAGATATTAGCAGAGTGAAGCGCTGGCATAATCAGTACATTGGCCCGGCCCGATAAGCGCGAGAATGGGTAGAGGTCCATCATCGATTGGTTCAAGGCGACATCAGAGGACAGCTCGCCTTCATATTCGAAATCGACTAGCTCTTGGTCCAAAAGCGCGACGGCTTCACGGACATGGACTGAGGACTCCATCGCAGGGCTACCAAAGTTGGAGTGGCTAAGAAAAGCCACGCGCGGCTCATGGCCAAGCTTGCGCACAGCGGCAGCTGCTTCAATGGCAATTTTCGCCAACTGCTCTGCTGTTGGGCGTTCATTGACGGTAGAGTCGGCGATGAAAATGGTCTGGCTGCGGGCAACAACCACATGCATGCCAAAAAGGACTTCGCCTGGGCGCGTATCAAGAGCCAGTTTCACCTGGTCCAAAGCCTGATGATAGTGCCGGGTAACGCCCGTCACCATGGCATCGGCCTCGCCCATGGCAACCAGACACGCGCTGAAGACGTTGCGGTCTTGATTCACTAAGCGTTGGCAATCGCGGTATAAATATCCTTGCCGCTGTAAACGCCCATAGAGGAATTCAAGGAGATTTGGTGTAATCGCGCTTTCCCGGCTATTTTCAATCCGCAGCGCGGGGCCGCTGTAGCCCAGCTTTTTCAGCTGCTCTTCCACACGATCCGTCCGGCCCACCAAAATGGGTTCGCCATATCCATCAGACTGGAAGTTTATGGCCGCGCGGAGCACTTTTTCTTCCTCTGCTTCAGCAAAGACTACGCGCTTTGGATTGCGCCGCACTTTATCGTAGATCTGGGTCATGGTGGCGACGGTTGGATTGAGCCTAGTTTTTAGCTCAGTCTTATAGCTTTCCATATCCAGGATAGGCCGTCGGGCAACGCCCGTATCCATCGCCGCCTGCGCCACTTTGGGCGGAATGAACTCAATGAGACGCGGGTCAAAAGGCGCAGGGATAATATAGTCTGGTCCAAAGGTCGGCCGGGCCCCGGAATAGGCACTTGCCACTTCATCGGGCACATCTTCGCGGGCCAGTTCTGCAAGCCCTTCAGCAGCAGCAATCTTCATCTCATCATTAATCGTCGTCGCCCGCACATCGAGCGCGCCGCGGAAAATATAGGGAAATCCGAGGACGTTATTGACCTGGTTCGGATAATCCGAGCGACCGGTAGCAATGATAGCGTCGTCCCGAACAGCGCGCACATCCTCTGGGCTGATTTCAGGGTCAGGGTTGGCCATGGCAAAAATAATGGGATTGTCGGCCATACTAGCGACCATGTCCTTGGTCACCGCATCTTTAACAGAAAGCCCAATGAAAACGTCCGAGCCCTCCATGGCCTCAGCCAAGCTTCGGCAGTCGGTCTCAATAGCATAGGCAGATTTCCACTGGTTCATGCCCGCTTCGCGCCCCTTATAGATGACGCCTTTGCGGTCACACATGGAGATGTTTTTACCAGGAACGCCCATCGCCTTAATCAGCTCAGCGCAGGCAATCGACGCCGCGCCCGCACCGTTCATAACAACTCTGGTGTCCTGCATGCTGCGTCCACTGAGATGCACGGCGTTGATCAAGCCCGCTGCGGTGATAATCGCTGTACCGTGCTGGTCGTCATGGAACACGGGAATGTTCATGCGCTCGCGCAGACGCTGTTCTATGATAAAGCATTCCGGCGCGGCGATGTCTTCCAAGTTCACGCCGCCAAAGCTCGGCTCAAGCAAAGCTACACAATCGCAGAATTTGTCAACGTCTTCTGAATCCACCTCAAGGTCGATCGAATCCACATCAGCGAAACGTTTAAAGAGAACAGCCTTGCCTTCCATAACGGGCTTGGAAGCAATGGCGCCGAGGTTACCCAACCCTAAAATCGCAGTGCCGTTGGAGATGACGGCAACCAAATTGCCTTTGGCGGTATAATCATAAGCCGTCGTTGCATCAGCTGCTATCGCCTCAACAGGAACGGCCACACCAGGGGAATAGGCAAGCGACAAATCTCGCTGCGTCGCCATCGGCTTGGAAGCAATAATCTCAAGCTTTCCTGGCCGGTTGGCGGAATGAAAAAGCAGCGCTTCTTTGTCGGAAAACTTGGCGCGTTGATCTGACATGGTTGGCGGATCCCCAAAAGCTTTCATGTATCTTGCTGGCGTTCCTATGCGGTTAATACCCCCTTGGCCAGACAATTCGGAGCCGTAGATCAGGAATGGGATAGCCGCAGCGAAAACGCCGCGATAAAAGCATGGTCTATGGCCAGCCAAGCATCCTCCAAATCGCCGAAAGACCTCAGCCAAGCGACGCCGATGATGGCGCAATACCTCGGCATTAAGGCCGAATATGACGCCTATCTCCTGTTTTATCGGATGGGCGACTTTTATGAGCTGTTCTTTGAGGATGCCGTCGATGCCGCCGCGGCCTTAGATATCACGCTGACAAAACGGGGGCAGCATGGAGGCGCTGACATTCCCATGTGCGGCGTGCCTGTGCATTCCGCCGATAGCTATCTTGCACGCCTTATCCGCGCAGGCTTTCGCGTCGCCATCTGCGAGCAAACCGAAGATCCGGCCGAAGCGAAGAAGCGCGGCGCCAAAGCTGTCGTGCGCCGCGAGGTGGTACGCGTGGTCACGCCCGGCACTTTGAGTGAAGACACGCTGTTATCCGCGCGCCAAAGCAATATCCTGGTGGCTGCGGCAGAACTGCGCGGTGAAATTGGCCTCGCGTGGGTCGATATGTCTATTGGCGATGTCCAAGTGCTCACCAGCACCGCAGACCGATTTTCCAGCGATATCGCGCGGCTGGATGCGGCAGAAGTCATTACGCTAAGCGCGGAGATGGCAGAGCAGCTGGCGCCCATTGCCACAAACACGACCAGCCGCGCCCATCGGGCCCTCTCTTCAAGCCAAGCGGAGAAGCTACTGCATAAGGCTTATGGTGTCTCAACACTGGCAGGATTTGGGTCACTTGACCGGCCAATCGTCTTGGCGCTCGGCGTTTTGATCGACTACCTCCAAGACACGCAAAAGGGTGCAATGCCGCCCTTATCGCCGCCACGCCAAGTTTCCGCCACTGCCCATATGCGCATTGATCCGGCCACGCGGCGCTCTCTGGAACTCACGCAAACACAAATGGGAGAGCGCGCTGGCAGTCTTCTGGATTGCATTGACCACAGCCTTACGGGTGCAGGCGCTCGGCTTCTGGCAGACTGGTTTGCAGCCCCTTCATGCTCGGTGCAAACGATCATAGAACGCCAAGACATGGTGGCTTGGTTTGTAGATCAAAGCGCCCTGCGCGATGATGTTCGGCGCGTGCTCAAGACGTGTCCTGATATGCAGCGCGCCCTTGGCCGGCTGAGCTTGGGGCGGGGCGGCCCGCGCGATATGCTGGCCATCGCAGCAGCCCTCCAAGCCGCAAGCGATGTGCGCAGCCTGCTTGATAACGCGCAAGCCCAACTGCTAGCGAACTTACCCAACCTATTACCAACTATCGCTCAGCCGCTCCAAGGGCATGGCGCGCTTTCCGACTTGCTCGCCGACGCGCTGCTCGAAGAGGCGCCGCTTTCAGCGCGAGATGGCAATTTCATCAACAGCGACTTTGACGCCGCCCTTGCCGAACATCGCAGCCTGAAGACGGAGGGCCGTCGGCATATTCTATCTTTGGAAGCGGAGTACAAAGAGCTGACAGCCGTCACAGCCCTGAAAATCAAACACAACAATGTCCTCGGCTATCACGTCGACCTGCCAGCGCGCTATGCAGACCCGCTGATGACAGCCCCGCTGAATGATACCTTTATTCACCGTCAGACCTTGGCCAATGCCGTGCGCTTTTCCACCGAAGCACTTGCCGATTTAGCAGGACGCATCACCCGGGCCGCCGATGAGGCCTTGGCGCGCGAGATGGCTCTGTTTGAAGAGCTGCGAACCAAAATTCTCCTGCAGACACAAGCTCTCATGGACTGTTCTCAAGCCCTTGCGACGCTCGATGTCTTAGCCGCTTTAGCAGACCTGGCTGTTGCGCAGCATTATGTTCGGCCAAAAGTCGATGACAGCATGACCTTTGAGGTCAAAGGCGGACGCCATCCTGTTGTCGAGGCAGCTCTCGGTGAAGAGCACAAGGTTTTTGTTGCCAATGATTGCAGCCTTGCCGAAAGCCACCGTCTTTGGCTCCTCACCGGACCGAATATGGCCGGGAAATCGACGTTCCTTCGGCAAAACGCGCTCATCGTGCTAATGGCGCAAACGGGCAGCTTTGTGCCAGCCGAAGCGGCACATATTGGCATCGTAGACCAACTGTTTAGCCGGGTGGGCGCCTCTGATGACTTGGCGCGCGGCCGTTCGACCTTCATGGTCGAAATGGTGGAAACAGCCGCCATTTTGAACCAGGCAACACCGAGCAGCTTTGTTATTCTGGATGAGATTGGCCGCGGCACGTCCACCTATGATGGGCTCTCTATCGCCTGGGCCACTGCGGAACACCTGGCAACGCAAAGCAAATCACGCGCACTGTTTGCGACGCACTACCATGAGCTGACGGCTCTAACGCAGCAATATGACAGTATCGCCGCCTATTCGATCAAGGCCCGCGAGTGGGACGGCGACCTCATTTTTCTGCATGAAGTGGTCCCCGGCGCAGCAGACCGGTCTTATGGCGTGCAGGTGGCAAAGCTGGCGGGCATGCCGGGCTCCGTCGTAGCGCGTGCCCGCGATATCCTGGCATTGCTAGAAGACAAGGCGAGCGCTGGACACAGCGGCGCAGCGCCTATCTTAGATGATTTACCGCTCTTTACGCAGCAGCCGATGAAGGCCGAGGCGCCGGGACCATCTGATCTAGAGGCGGCTTTGGCAAAGCTTGATCCCGATGCTTTAACCCCGCGCGCGGCGCTAGATGCGCTTTATGAACTTAAGTCGCTTTCGTCGTCTGACTGACGCGCAGCGCGAATATCGATGTCGATAGTAATCTCCTGCGATACCCACTCGGCCGTGGCATCTGAATTTTCGCCGATGCCATAGGCGAGACGATCCGCAATCACGCTGCCTTTGACGATTGCCGTACCGTCCTCAACGACGTCGTAGGTAAAAGGCAAACGCAAAGGCAGGGATTTACCGCGCAGCGTAAGGTCGCCCTCCATTATAAACGTGCCGTCTTGGTCCCCAGCCACGACAGACGTCGCAGCAAACCGGCCTTCAGGATGATTGGCGATGTCAAACCAATCACTCTCAGGCAGCGTGCCATCGTAAAACGGGTTGCCAGTGGACGCACTGGACAAGGCAAAACGAATATCCGCGCGGCTGTCTGCTAAAGCGCCTGGATCAAACTGAATATCCGCGCTCCATTCCGAAAAGGTGCCGCGAAACTGGTCCCCGGCATGAATGCCTGAAAAGCTGACTGTGCTTGCCCCATAGTCAACCACATAGGCGCCTGGCGCTGCGTCCGCGACCGACACCGCAGGTGCATTCAAGCTAGGCGTAGAGACGGAGGCTGCACCGCCCAGAGGAAGGACGGCGAGCGCCAAAACACTGGCTGCCACACCGCCAAGCCCAAGGAGAGCGCGCTTTGGTGTGTCAAACCACATACGATAGAGCAAGGCATGACCATCCATCCAGATATGTTTCACCGTGCCGGCCAAATGGCTTGCAATCACAGCAATGAACGCAAAGGCCGCATAATAGTGCAGCGCTTTGGCCGCCCCATTTACCGCATCGTCAGCGGCAACCCCTGGCAAATGAGGCCATGTGAACCAACCAAAGACCAAAGTGGGCAGGCCATATTGCGAGGATGACACCATCAGCCAACCAGTGATCGGCATGATGAGCATCAAAGCATAGAGGGCAATGTGGCCAAGACCGGCGGCGGTGCGTTCCCAGCCCATCATGTAGTTTGGCAGGGCGGGCGGGTGCGTGGCCAGACGCAAGACGAGGCGCGCCGCAATAGCCAGAAGCATCAGCACACCCAACGCCTTGTGCCACTGGATCATCGTAAAACGCTGGCTCTTATCAAGGAGTTCGCTGGTCATCACGAAGCCCCCGATCAACATACCAATGATCGCGACCGCCATGGCCCAATGCAGGGCCACGGCAAACGCGTTATAGCGATCCGTTGTCATCGGCTGGGCAAAGCCTTACTCGGCTTTGTAAAACTCGGCTTGGATCACCAGCTCAACGTCTTTCCCAATCATCGGCGCAAAGGTCTTCATGCCCCATTGGGTGCGATCAATCACGCCAGATGCCGTAAAACCCATGACAGGCTTTTTGCTGAAAGGATGGCTCTTCATCGCGCCATTGAGTGTCACGTCTAGGGTCGTTGGATGGGTTTGCCCCAGCATTGTCAAATTGCCAGCAATCTTTCCGGTATTGTCGCCAGTGACTTCAATGCCCGTGGCTTTGAACGTAATGTCTGGATATTCGCCGCTGTTAAACCATTTGGCATCGTCGGCCAGCTCCTTGTCCCAATCCTTGGTCTCAAAAGGAAAGTCCGTTTCAACAGACGCGGCCTTGATAACGACACTCACGTCGCTCTTCGACAAATCGGCGGCATCCAACGTCACATCGGCATCAAAGTTGGTAAAACGCGCCGTATACATGGACAAACCCATGTGGTTGACCTTCCAAAGCAGGCTGGCATGGCTAAGATCGAGCTCATAAGAGCCACTTGGCAGATCGGAAATCGCATCAGTAGCTTGTGCCGATACAGGTGCTGGCATAGCGACGGCCAAACCGACCATCAAAGTCATTCCGGATGCAAGGTGACGGAGCATGAATATCTTCCTTTTGAAAAAATGCTGTGGGCTAGGGTCGGCATGATGCCACAGGCTTTGTGAGAGTCCAGCCACCTTAAGCGGACAAAACAAAGTTTTTCACCGCTAGAAACAATTAAGAGCGAGGCGATAAGCCTCTTGGACAAGACTGGCTTAAGCCAGTGAATTCGCTTAAAGATAGCAGCATGAATGCATACGCCACTTTGCGCAAAAAAGACGTTATCGACCGGCGCCGGCTGCGCCTGGAGCTTGACGAAAAAGCCAGCAGTGTTTCGCCGGACGGACTGCGTTCGGCGATATTAGAGACGCTGAAAGAGGCGCATCTCGCCGGCCAAACCGCGATCCGTAGCTGGGCTCAGCGGCCAGAGACCAATGGCCGGACCTTGATGCGGACCCACAGCTATTTGATGGATGAGATCATTTCCCTGGCCTGGGATATGATCACCACCTATCTCGCACCGCTCAGCAATCCGACCGAAGCTGAGCGCCTGGCGATTGTGGCTGTCGGAGGCTACGGCCGCAAGGAGATGGCGCCTTTCTCGGATGTCGATCTGCTATTTCTGACGCCCTACAAGCGCACGCCGTGGGCAGAAACGACGGTCGAGCATCTGTTGTACTTCTTGTGGGACATCGGCCTGAAGGTAGGTCATGCAACACGCTCAAAATCAGAAATGCTGGCCATGGCGCGGGAGGATCTAACGATTCGCACTGCCTTTTTGGAAGCGCGGCTTTTGCGTGGAGACAAGCAGACATTTGAAGCCACAAAGACCCGTTTCGAAGACACAATCGTGGCGCCAAGCAAAGCCAATTTCATTGAGCAAAAACTTGCTGAACGCGAAACGCGCCATCGCCGGATGGGTGACAGTCGTTTCTTAGTCGAACCTAACATCAAAGAAGGTAAGGGCGGCCTGAGAGATCTGCAAACCCTCTACTGGATCGCCAAATACGTCTATGGCGTGCAAGAAATCAAAGAACTCGTCCCACAAGGCGTTTTCACCGCCGAGGAATATCGCAGCTTCCGACATGCCGAGACCTTCCTGTGGAATGTGCGGTGCCACTTGCACTATTTAACTGGTCGGGCTGAGGAGCGACTGACCTTCAGCATTCAGCAAGAGCTCGCTACGGCACTACATTATACAGAAAGCCGGGCGGGGCTTTCCGGTGTCGAGCGGTTCATGAAGCATTATTTCTTGATCGCTAAGCGCGTGGGCGATCTCACGCATATCTTCATTGCCCATCTTGCCCAAACGCATCGCAAGAAGCCGCTTATCCGTTTGCCACGGATTCGCCGGCGGAAGGCTGATCTTGACGGCCTTAGCGTCGACGACAACTGGCTGCGCGCTCCAAATGCCGACTATTTTGCGGAAAATCCGGCGCGGCTTCTGACCATCTTTGAGGGCATGGACAAGACGCAGCGCGACATCCACCCAGATACGCTGCGCATCTTAAGGCGGGAGCACAAGAAGGTTGACGCAAAGCTGCGCAAAAACCCAAGGGCGAACGCTGCCTTCTTACACTGTTTGACATCTCGAACCGACCCGGAACGCGTTCTCAGGCGCATGAATGAGACCGGCATTTTCGGTCGATTTGTACCGGACTTTGGCAAGATCGTCGGTCAGATGCAGTTTGACATGTATCATCACTATACTGTCGATGAACATACTATCCGCGCCATTGGCCTGTTGTCGCAAATTGAGCGCGGGGAGCTTGTAGAAGACCATCCCATCTCATCACGGGTCATTCACAAAGTGAATATGCGGCGAGCGCTCTATGTCTCGGTATTGCTCCATGACATTGCCAAAGGGCGCGGCGGCAATCATTCGATCCTTGGCAGCGAGATTGCTCTGAAACTGTGCCCAAGGCTTGGGATGTCACCGGCAGAGACCGAGACCGTTGCCTGGCTGGTCCGCTATCACCTGCTCATGAGCCATTTTGCCTTCAAACGCGACTTGGCCGACCCCAAAACCGTGAGCGATTTCGTCGCAGAGGTAAAAAGCCCTGAGCGTTTGCGGCTCATGGTGGTTTTGACGGTGGTGGATATCCGTGCAGTCGGCCCGCGGATTTGGAATGGATGGAAAGCCCAGCTGCTCAGCGACTTATATGAAAGTGCGCAGGAGCAAATCGTCGCCGGCCATGTCTCCTTTGACCGACAAGCGCGCTTGGCTGCAAGAAAAAGGGAGATTCGCGCGCGCCTTAGCCAATGGGATGACGCTGCCTTTGAGACGTTCGATGCACGGCTTGATGACGCCTATTGGCTCTCAGAGCCAGATGATTTGATCGTCTCAAACGCGCTCCTAATGCAGGGTGTCGATGCCAGCGACACGAAGATTGAGTGCAAATGGGCTGCCCGCGAAGCTGAGGGCGTGACGTTTTTCACAGTCTATGCGCCAGATCATCCTGGAATTTTCTATCGCATTGCCGGTGCGCTGTGTTTGTCCGGCGCGACGATTGCTGGGGCCAAAATCCATACAACGAACGATGGTATGGCGCTTGACAACTTCATGCTGCAAACGCCGGACGGCAAGCCGTTTGACGACGAAGCTCGATTAGCAAGAGCCAGAACCCGGGTCATCAGCGCGCTGCTTGGCAAACTCCACCTCAAAGATATGCTGGCAAGGCCCATTATGCTGGGGTCAAAGGTCGAGAACTTTAATATAGAACCGGTTGTCCTGATCGATAACGCCGCGTCCAACCGGTTTACTGTGATAGAAGTCAATGCGCTCGACCGACCAGCCCTCCTGTTCAGAGTGACGCGCGTCCTCTTCCATTCAAAAATCACCGTCCATTCGGCCCACGCGGCAACCTATGGCGAAAGGGCCGTTGATGTGTTTTATGTCACCGACCTTCTTGGCCAAAAGGTAACCAACCGAAACCGCATCCGAGCTCTGGAACGGCGCATTTTGGACGCCCTCGAAGCTGTGGAGCTTGCGGCTAAAGCCGCCTAACGCCGCGCATGAACCTAGCCCGTTCTGCAGTCACTGTTGGCGCGATGACCATGCTTAGCCGCGTCGCCGGCTTTGCCCGCGATTGGCTGATGGCGTTAACGCTCGGCGCCGGACCAGCAGCTGACGCTTTTTTTGTCGCCTTCAAGCTTCCGAACTTTTTTCGCCGCCTCTTTGCCGAGGGCGCCTTTTCCGCTGCGTTCGTTCCTTATTTTTCAGCGATCTATGCCCGCGATGCAGAAGCAGGCAGGCATTTTGCGCAGCGGGTTTTATCTATCTTCCTGCCCGTCTTGATCGGCTTTATCGCGCTTGTTGAAATCTTCATGCCAGCCGTGGTCTGGGGGCTGACTGGCGGCTTTAAAGATGGCGATCCAGAGAAACTGGCCCTGGCCATCGAGCTAAGCCGGCTCACCTTTCCCTTCCTGGCCCTCATCTCCTTGGTCTCCCTCCTGTCGGGCGTTCTTAACGGCCTTGGCCGGTTTGCAGCGGCTGCCGCCGTCCCCATTGTGCTGAATGTCTGTTTGATCCTTGCCATGCTGCTCTCACCGGAGCCACCAAGAGCTGTCGCCCAGGCGCTTGCCGCGGCAGTATCCATCGCCGGGGTCTTGCAAATGCTCTTGTTGCTGCGGACCCTCTCAAAAGCCGGCATCGAACTCCGCCTGCCAAGACCAAGTCTATCGCCCAACCTGGTTGCCATGTTGAAAGCAATGGCGCCAGCGGCCATCGGTGCCGGCGCGGTCCAGATTAATCTGCTAATCGATGTTCTTTTGGCGACACGTTTTCTGACGGAGGGGACTATTTCTTAACTCTACTATGGAGACCGGTTGGTCCAATTGCCGATTGGCGTGATTGGCGTGGCCGTCGGCACCGCGCTCCTCCCCTCGCTATCACGTGCCTTGAGCCTGGGCCAAAGCCAAGAAGGCCAACGGCTCCTAAACCTGAGCCTAGAAATGGTGCTGGTGATCACACTGCCTGCCATGATTGCGTTGATGACGGTGCCGGATATCTTCATCCGCATCTTGTTCGAACATGGCGCCTTCCGGCCAGAGGATACGGCCGCAACAGTGCGTGCGCTGCTCGCTTATGCCAGCGGTCTGCCAGCCTATATGCTCATCAAGGTATTCACGCCGGGGTTCTTCGCCCGCGGCGACACCAAAACACCGGTCCGAATTTCTCTCTTCTGCCTGTTGCTGAATACCGCAGCTGGCATTGCGTTAATGGGCCCACTTGGCCATGCTGGCCTCGCCCTTGCCACGGCGGTGGCGGCCTGGGTCAACGCGCTGAGTTTATGGATTGGGCTGAAGCGCCGTGGTCACTTTGCCCTTGACCTGCAGGTTGCAACGCGCGTGCTGCGGATGGTTCTCGCCGCTGGGGCGATGGCCGCTGGCTTGATGGGTTTAACACATTTCATGGCCACGCCGCTGCAAAGCACGCCCTGGATTGCCTTGCCCAGCTTAATCGGTGTCGTGGCCCTCGGCATGGCGCTCTATCTGGCCGCTGGGATCGCTTTTGGGGCTTTTCACCCAAACCGTGTGCGCGGCGCTCTGATGCGGCGGAGTTGACATCAGCGAGCGCCCATGGCACCTGCGCGCCCTTATGGGAGCGGCGCGTCTAGCGGGTCATCAGCATGTCATCACAGCCAACCAATCGCGTGTTTTCCGGCGTTCAGCCGTCGGGCCAACTGCATCTGGGCAATTATCTGGGTGCGATTCGCAACTGGGTGGCGCTGCAGGATGGCTATGAATGCATCTATTGCCTGGTTGACATGCACGCCATCACCGTATGGCAGGAGCCAGCCGCGCTGAAGAAGGCAACCTTTGAAGGCGCGGCAGCGCTTATAGCGGCAGGCATCGACCCAGAAACATCAATCCTCTTCAACCAAAGCCAAGTCGCGGCCCATGCTGAGCTGGCCTGGATTTTCAGCTGCGTCGCCCGCATCGGCTGGATGGACCGGATGACCCAGTTCAAAGACAAGGCAGGCAAGAATAAGCAGCGCGCCTCCGTCGGCCTCTATACGTATCCAGCCCTGATGGCGGCCGACATTCTGGCCTATAAGGCAACCCATGTGCCGGTCGGCGAAGACCAGAAGCAACATCTCGAACTCACGCGCGATATCGCTGAGAAGTTTAATCACGACTATGATGCAGACATCTTCCCGATCACTGAGCCGCTCATCCAAGAAGAAGGTGCACGCATCATGTCGCTGCGCGATGGCACGGCGAAAATGTCCAAGTCAGACCCGTCGGACTTATCGCGCATCAATCTGACCGATGATGCGGACACCATCGCCCGCAAAATCCGCAAAGCCCGCACCGATGCCGAGGACTTGCCAAGCGAGCCAGCGGGCCTGGAAGGCCGGGCGGAAGCCCGCAATCTGGTGGATATCATGGCCGCGCTGAATGGCACCTCCCAGGAAGTCGTCTTGCGCGACTTTGGCGGCAAAGGCTTTGCGGACTTCAAGCAATCCTTGAGCGATGTCGCGGTTGCTAAGCTGTCCCCCATCACAGAGAAGATGGCAGCCTTGGCGGAGGACGAGACGTACCTCCAAACCGTCCTCGACAACGGCGCGGAGCGGGCTGCAGCCATCGCAGCGCCTGTGATTGCCGAGGTGAAAGCGCTGACTGGATTCGTAACGCCGGGTTAGGCGCCAGTTTCAAAAGTCACAAAAGTCACACCTGGTTTATAAAGGCAGGATCATACGGGTCAAAGAGCGGCTGGCAAAGCAATGGCAGATCTTTGCAGTATATCGACGCGAAGGCCTGTAGGACAGATTTGATCACACCCGAAAGTCATGGTCCCGGGTCTCACTTAAATCCTCAAGCGGGTCATTATGGTTTGGCGGGCCGCGCCGAGGTCGGCCCGGGTCGAGGCAGTCTCTGCCGTATTTCTGCTGGCAAATGCCGTCGCGCCAACGCTTGCCGCCTTCAACGAACCTGTCATGCGTGCAGCTGGTCAGGAACAGCATGACGATAAAGGCGAGCCTAGTCATGCTCAGTATCCTCTGCTGGTGGGCTATATTCCAAGAGGTCGCCAGGCTGGCAGTCTAAAACGCGGCACATCTTCTCCAGCGTCTCAAAGCGCACGCCTCTGACCTTGTTGGTCTTGATGGCCGAGAGCGCCTGCTCGGTGACACCAATAGCAGCCGCTAGGGTCTTCAGTCGCATCTTTCGCCGCGCCAGCATCACATCCAAATTCACGATGATGGGCACTTACAAAAACGCCTTGTTTTCTTCTTGGGCAGCGTGGCCCTCAGCAAAGACGTGCGCCAGGAAGACCAGAATGAGGCCCATGAAGAGACCGCTCAATTCAGGTGTCCCCACTTTGATGGCCAGCTGATTGCCAGGTATAGCATCGCGCATGGTGACGAGGAGGACAGTGAGCGTGTAGGTCAGAGCCCGCACAGGGACGAGCAAGAGAACCGTCCAGGCAAAGCGCCGAAACCCAGCCACGGCCGTTTGCGAGAGCGCATCCCCCCGCGCGCCCTCCTGAAAGGTCTTCGCAAGCCCCAGCAAGCCATAGGACTGGATCAGCGCGCCGACGAGCGAGAGGAGAAAACCAAGAAGCCGGCCCGTTGTATCGAGGGCGGTGACATCAAGGCCCGTGCCAGCAAGTGGTGCCAAATCATCCCAGAAAAACCAGATCAGAGCAGCAATGACAGGCATTGCGACCGCAGCCATGCGCGCCAAAATCGTGAGGGTATGCGCCATGCGAGACACAGGATAGGGATTCATCATATAAATTCGTCCTTGCGATATAAAAATTAAAGTATTACTTTAAATTATGAATTTCAAGGACGAATCTTATGAGCCTCAAATTGTCTCTCTATTCAGCGATTGGATTGGCCTGTAGCCTCAATGCCGCGCAGGCTGCGTCTCCCACCGTTGATGATTTTGCTGCGCTGAAAAAAAGCGTGCGAACAGGGGATTTTGGCGCCCGCGCTCAATGGACCGGGCTGACGTTCTATTTAGAAGGCGCTATGGCAGCCATTGGCAGCGCGCAGACACGGCTCGAAAAGACGGACGCGGCGACTTTGTTTTGTCCCCCACGGGGACAATCGCTCACCATGCAGGATGTTTACGCAATGCTCGATGCCGCGCCAAAGGGGGCAGATACGCCGGTAGCGACTGCGATTATGGCAGCGCTTCAGGCGCGTTTTCCCTGTAAACCTTAGTCGAGCTCGCAATGCTGAACTTGCTTCAGCATCTCCCGCCAAGGAGCGCTCAGGCAGCTTAACGAGTTCCTGGGTCGAGCCCAGGACTGCGGCTATACGCGGCGGTAGGTGGAGAGAAGGCGTGCCAGTGGGATGCCGAATTTGGACATGGTGGTCTTTGCCACCATGGTGTGACTGTCCGTTTGCACAAACACGTCTTCAAAATCGAAAGGCCGCCGCTTGCCGCCAATTTCGATTTCCATCACATAGGTCCAGCGCATCTCATCTTTGTTGACGGGCGTCACTTTGGCGGTGCCAACCAAATCGTTGGCTGTGCCTTCGAGAGCATCGCCCACCTGGCTAATCTCCCAGACGCGCTTCTCATCCGCGCCGTCATTAAAATACAGCGATTCATCAAGCACCAGGGTTGGTCCATCGGTTTTACACGCGATGTCGCCGCGGTAATGACGACGGACTTTTCCGGTGAGGTCTTGCACAAAGCCGGAAAACTCGACTTTGCCTTGGAAGAAGCTGAAGGGCGATAACGCCTGCGCTTCGGGTTGTTTCAATTCTACGTTCATGCCACCACAGTCTTTCCCTGCCAGCGCCTCCGTTCCAAAGCGCCGCATGTGTTCCTATTTGCCAGCCACATCTGCGGCTGGAGCTAAAGTGTTGCTTGGGCCTCGCTGAGTTGCCGCCGGGTGATTGGGAAATCCCGCATCACCCAGATTGCGCCGCATTTTGCCGCGCACGGTATGGCCCCATATAAGAGGCCCAGCACCATCAGGCTTTCAGCATCGCCGCCAACATTTCCGCCGGTGCGGAAGCCTGCGAATGCCAGGACTGGATAGGCCAAAATCCCAAAAGCATAAGCGAGCTTTGTGAGCATACCCAAGAGCGCAAATAAGAGGCCTGTTTGTTGGCGTCCCGTGGCTGCGCGCCGGGTGTCCACAATGTCGGCTTGGATTGCTGCTGGCAACGCCAGGTCAGCCCCTAAGCTTATGCCCGTTAATACGCAGATGATGGCGAAGTAGATTTCATCGCCTGCCCTTAAAAATGGAACGATTATAAAAAAGACGGTCGCCCAGCCCATGGACAGGCGCCAAGCGAGGACTTTGTCAAAGCGTCGGGACAAGGCCATCCAGCCCGGAATCGCCAAAACGCCGCAGAGGAAATAGACGATGAGCAACGGCCCAGCCCAATCCCCCCGGCCAAGCCGGTACTCCACAAAATCGAGAAACAGCGTCGCAGGCAGCGCGGCGGCAATGCCATTTAAAAGAAAGGCGATAGCCAGTTTGCGCAGGGCCCTATCCTGCCACAGCGCTTTTATATCTGCCCACCGCGCTGGCGAGCGCTCACGCTCACCAGAGGGGAGGATAAAGAGGGACAACCCAAAGCACAGCGGCAAAGCGAGCAGCAGCGTCCACCCCAAGGCGACAAACGCGCTTGAAAGCGCCGCTGGCCCCTGCGCATCCGCAGCGCCTAGCCACACAACGACAATCAGAAACCCAAGCAGGCCAGCCCCTTCGCGCGCGCTTGCATAGCGCGTCCGCCCATCATAATCACGCGTGAGTTCTGCGCCCCAAGCGTCGTGATTGAGCTTTGTCAGCGTCCAGCCCGCGAACAAGGCAATGCTCGCCAGCGCCGCGCTGGTGACGGACAAAAGGCACGCTTCAACAAACAGAAAGAACACGCCTATGAGCGAGAGCGGGAGCCCAGCAATCATCCAACCGGCCCGACTGCCAAAACGGTCTGAGACAACGCCGCCTATTGGGTCAGACACAACATCCCAGATCCGTGTGGCCGATAAGGCAAGCCCCACGCCGACGGCGCTGAGGCCGACAGTCTCCGTGAGATAATTGGGCAAAAACGCGTAAATCGGCCCCACCAGCATAGCCAGCGGCAAGCCTGGCAAGCCATAGAGCAGAAGCGGCAGGCGAGAGGTGGGATTGGCCTGCTTCATCTAGGCAACAAGCAAGTCCTCCCCCCTTGTGGGGGAGGAATTAGGAGGGGGATC